>OLOC01000056.1_pt1 | contig 96831 bp, 143 predicted proteins | sample 1643111 | NCBI WGS metagenome assembly OLOC01 (sample SAMEA3136633, study PRJEB25190) | human gut metagenome
TTATAACATATGTTTTGAAAAAAAAGGGATTGTTTATCAATTTTTTATTAAAAAAATATAGAATTATTTTCCTTTTTGTGTGATGCATCCACAAATCTATATATATGTATAATTCTGTATTTTATGAATATTTTTTATCAGGGCATAAAAATACCCTGGAGAAACCTTACGTCTCTCCAGGGTAAAAGTTCGAACATACTTCGAACGGGATCAGTCTTTCAGATTTTTGAGAACCTGTACAAGATAGTTCCATACTCTTTCTGTGGAAGCAATGCTGAGAACCTCCTCGGATGTATGGATATCCTTCATATCCGGTCCAAGGGATACACAGTCCAGTCCTTCCATTTTTTTATAGAAAAGCCCGCATTCAAGGCCTGCGTGGATCGCTACGACTTCAGGCTTATGTCCGTACATTTCCTCAAAAACTGCAACCATTTTATCTCGTAATGGAGATTCCTTTCTGTACTCCCATGCCGGGTATGCACCCTGTACTTCATAGTCACCACCAAGAAATTCTGTGAGATATTCAATCTTATCAGATAATGCACTGCATGCAGCGTCTACAGAGCTTCTTACACTGGAACTTGCAAAAAGCTCGTCCCTATCCAGACGGAGGATACCGATATTGCTGGAGGTTTCCACCAAGCCTTTGATGGTTCCGCTCATTTTCTGGATTCCGAATGGTACATTCTGCAGATAAAATACGATCTTTTCCTGACTTGTAGGATGAAGAACCTCTGCTGTTGCAGTACCCTTTTCTGTTATTTCAAAAGTAATGTTTTCGTCAGAACCAGTATATTCTTCACGGAGCTGCTCCTGGAGCTCTTTTGCGTAAGCTTTTACCTCAGCAACGGAATCCGTAAGAAATTCTGCGGTGCACTCTCTTGTAATGGCATTGTCTTTCTGCCCGCCTGTAAGAGAAATAAGGGCATATTCCGCTTTTTTCTTAAGTCCGTAAAGAAACCGTCCCATAAGTTTATTGGCATTCGCTCTGTTCTTGTCAATCTCGGCACCGGAATGTCCGCCCATAAGTCCACAGACTTTGACCTGTACCTTTTCTCCTTCTCCTTCTACACGCTGGACAGGGATATGGCTGATACCGGAAAGACCGCCGGCACAGCTGATCCAGAGACTTCCCTCCGCTTCAGAATCCAGATTGATAAATCTTCTTCCCTTCAGCACGCTGCAGTCCAGACCGACTGCACCAAGAAGACCAATCTCCTCATCAACCGTGAGCAGTACTTCAAGAGGAGGGTGTGGAATATCTGTACTGTCAAGAAGGGCAAGACCATAAGCAACTGCAATACCATCATCACCGCCAAGAGTTGTTCCGTTGGCTGTGATATAACCATCTTTTACAGAGATGTTCAAACCATCTTTTGTAAAATCATGATCTACATCCGGTCGTTTTTCACATACCATATCCATGTGGCCCTGGATGATCACTGTGGGAGAATTCTCATATCCTGGTGTGCCTGGCTTGTAGATCACTACATTATTCAGCTCATCCTGTACATATCTGAATCCATGATCCTTCGCGAATTCCACAAGGAAATCACTGATCTGTTTTGTATTTCTGGAACCGTGAGGAATCTTGCAGATTTCTTCAAAATAATGAAAAACTCTCTTTGGTTCACAATTTTCTAATACTGGCATAAATTCTGTCTCCTCCTGCTTCATAAATTCATTTGTCTTTTATAATAATCATATACTGTAAAAAAAGCAAGGACCTGTTTTTATGAAACGAAAAATAATCATATTTTTCTATATCTGCCTGTTGTTTTTTCTGCTTTTTCACCCAAAAGAAGCTCTTACCGGAGTAAAAAATGGACTTGGATTGTGGTTGAATATCATGATTCCCACTCTGCTGCCATTTCTGATCCTGACAGGAGCATTATTAAAAACTGGAAATATCCGGAAGCTTCTGAAACCATCTGCTTTCTTCTGGAAAACGTTTTTCGGGCTTTCACCTGCTGGAGCCTATGTTCTGATCCTGGGTCTGTTATGCGGATATCCTATGGGAGCCAAACTGGCACATGATCTGTACATAGACCAGCAGATTTCCCGCAGAGAAGGGGAATATCTTCTTACGTTTAGCTGCAATGCAAGTCCCGCATTTATCATTTCCTATCTTTCCGGGATACTCTTGAAAAATAAGATATCAGCAGTACAGATGATCCTCACTTTTCTGGCGGCAGATCTCTTTTGTATGCTGTTTTTTCGTTTCGTTGTATATCGTGGGCATACCGTGGACTCTGTCTGCGTAAACAAGATAAAAAAAGAGACATACCAACAGGACTCCATAGGAGTCATCCTGGATGTCTCGATCATGGACGGATTTGAAACCATCACACGTCTCGGGGGCTATATTCTCCTCTTCTCACTGATACTCGCCAGTATCAGCTTTTACTGGCCATTTCATGCACAAAGCTGTATGCTGTTCACAGCACCACTGGAACTAACTACCGGGCTGAAACAGATTGCCGGCGCACCACTGCCATGGAAAAGCAGATACCTTGCTTCTATGCTCCTGACTTCTTTTGGTGGCTTTTGCGTCATGGCTCAGACAAAAAGCGTATTGGAAAACAGTTTGTCACTGATCCCCTACGCTATTTCAAAATGTCTGAACGCCAGTGCGATATTCCTGATCCTAGTTTTCTCCGATATCGTCTAACAGATCTTCGTCTTCTTTTGTTATAGAAGAACTGTCATCATCCTGGAAGGTATTGGAGATTGCCGCTGCCTGAGCAGTCTGTGGTGCAAGCTCCTGACGATTATGATTAACAACCTCAAGGCAGCTCTGCAGAGCATCAATAAATGCTTTGTATTTACCACCGGCATCTTCAAGTGTCTGATTCAGGACAGAACCGATATTAGCCATCATATCATCTGTGTATGTGATCGCACTGAGACGAATGCTGTTTGCATCCTGTGTTGCAGAATCAAGAATCTCCTGAGCCTGCTTGTTTGCAGCATTTATGGTCTCATTTGCCTGTGCATATGCTTTCTGCATGATCTCATGCTGTGTAACAAGTTCCTGAGCTTTGGCCTGAGCATCTGCGATCAGACTGTCAGCTTTAGCCTGAGCATCCTCAAGGATCGCATCCTTATTGCTGATGATCTTCTGATAACGTTTGATCTCATCCGGAGTTTTCAGACGAAGTTCACGTAAATACTCCTCAATCTCTTCTTTGTTCACTACGATCTTGGTAGTGGAAAGAGGCTGGAATTTACAGCTGTCCACATACTCTTCAATCTCCTGAATAATCTGTTCAATTCTGCTGCTCATAATACACTCTCCTTATTTCTCTGTTTCTCTTTTTTTCAATTTCTCTTCGACTGCATCCGTAATCTCACGTGGAGCGAATTTGCTCAGATCTCCTCCGAAATTAGCAACTTCTTTCATGATCGTGGAGCTTAAGTATGCATATTCCAGACTGGTTGTAAGAAAAACGGTGTCCACATCCGGTGCCAGAACACGATTAGTCTGGGCCATCTGCAGTTCATATTCAAAATCCGTGACAGCACGAAGCCCTCGAACGATCACCTGGGCATGGTTTTCCCTGGCAAAGTTCACTGACAGGCCCTCGAATGCTTTCACCTCCACATTCGGGATATCTTTTGTCGCCTTTGTTAGTATCTTAACACGTTCTTCTACAGAAAACAACGGACTTTTTGCAGAATTATGCAAAACTCCCACTATAACCCGGTCAAATGAAATGCTTGCCCGCTTAATGATGTCAAGATGGCCATAGGTTGCCGGGTCAAAGCTTCCCGGGTATACTGCTGTTATCATATGTCTGTCTCTCTTTCATTTTTTTAGGAAAACATGCTTGTTGGTTTTATATTCCTTGGAACGTACCAGATGATATCCAAGGTCCTCTACATAAGAAAAATCCGTATGTAGATCTTCCTCCACAACGATCAGCGTGTTTTCATCTGCAAGAGTGCTGTCAGCCAGATACTCAAGGACTGGTTGTTCCAGATGCTGTTCGTATGGTGCATCCATAAAAATACAGTCAAATGGTTCTCCGCCTTCCAGTGAACGCAGTGCCTGAAGCACATCCATGTTCAGCAGTTTACCACCATCCGTGAGTTTTGTAAATGAAAGATTTTCGCGGATGCAAGTACATGCTTTGGGATTTTTTTCCACAAACACGGCATACTCGGCTCCACGGCTCAGAGCTTCAATACCGATCGCTCCGCTTCCGGAAAACAGATCCAGAAACCGACAACCCGGTATTTCAGGCTGGAGAATGTTAAAAAGAGTTTCCTTAATACGGTCTGTTGTTGGTCGTGTCTCATTTCCGGGAATGGTTTTTAAGTTTAATCTACGTGCTTTTCCTGCTATGACTCTCATTTCAGATTTAATCTCCAATCCAGATCACCGCGGGCCAGTCCAAGGATCAGAAGTTCCGCAGTGGCAATATTTGTAGCAACCGGAATGTTGTACTGGTCGCAGCGTTTAACAATGCTCATGATATCCGGCTCTACCGGGTCCATCATGACAGGGTTATAAAACAGGATCACCATATCCAGATCCTGACGCTCTACCATCTCCATAAACTGCTTGTCTCCGCCTATACTTCCGGCAAGAAACTTGTGAACGTGAAGACTGGTTGCTTCCTCAATTCTTCTTCCTGTTGTTCCGGTTGCATATACTTCATGTTTGGCAAGGATATTCTTGTATGCAATACAGAAGTCTTCAATCAGAACTTTCTTACTGTTATGCGCAATAATTCCTAAATTCATAATTCACCTCTCCATTCTGCCCTTGGGTTACATCCCTTTTTCCCCTTTATATAGGTAAAATCATATAACTCTGTAACTGATTCTAGCATAACGCCCAAAAAAGTGCAATTTAATTCATGTAAATTCATGAAAAATTAATATTTTCCCCGGCGTTACTCCATATACTCTATTCTTCCCAGCTGTTTCCTGTAGTATAATCAATTTCAATTCCCGGCTGTATGTTATAAACAAAAACATGGAAAGATATCTTCTGGTCTTTAACGGATTCGGCTTCCATTTCCACACCCCGGGCTACCAGTTCATCTCCCTTAAAAAACGGAGTTACACGATACATGCAGGGATTTCCTGTACTGTGCACGTAATCTGCAACCTCATTTTCAAAAGGAAGCATTCCCGTCACATTGAGATATCTGGTTCCTGTGATAAGGTTTTTCTTGTTTGCATTCTCTCCAGTCAGCTGATACCCGATAAGATGGCAGCGATTATACAGATACCGGCCATCTACATTTTCATATTTTACAGTATGCCATCCTGTAGGCTTTACCATTCCGATCGCTCCTCGCTCTTCGACAGGCATCAGCTCCGGTGTGATCTTGGATTCTGCATAACCGCAGCGTCCCAGGGAATCTAGTTCACTATAAAATTCGTATGCAGGTCCTGCGCTTTTTTCATCAGAAAAAGAGGGTATATTTCCATTGATCTCCACATATGGACTGCCGCTGTATTCCGGAATCTGATCCAGAGAAACAGATTCTGTCTGCCCTCCTGTCTTCGTCTGAGATTGTTTCAGTAATCCTGTCACTGCATCGGAAGCGGATTCCGAAATATCTTCCCAGAGGATCTGTGCATTTTCTTCTATATATGTAAGAAATACCTGTCCGAAGATCCGGCTTTGATCTTTTACCTCTTTCAGGCTCCGCGGCGGCATCCAGCCATTACATACTGCAAGGATGACACACAGGATAATGGCTGTGAGTATTTTTCGCCTGGGCTGTTTTTTTCGTTTATATTTTCGTTTGTATGTAGGATAACGCTTCTTTTTCACGGGACCCCCTTACTTTTTTTGTCTGACAGATATTATATGTGATGCAGAGATTATTATAACCGCAACTCCCGTCAAAAAGCAACCATACATTCGGCTTTTTACCGCGGTATAATTTATGAACGGAAATATTTTTATATGTTAAATTTCCTTTAACTGCCAGTGTATTATTTTATGGTTTTCACATACTAGCAATGTAACAGTAAACCAAATAACAACCAAGGAGGAAATGAATTATGCCAAGTAACACTTCTTCTAACAAAGCAGTTGTACCGGAAGCAAAGGGCGCACTTGACCGTTTCAAATATGAGGTAGCAAACGAGCTGGGTGTTCCGCTTACAGACGGATACAACGGAAACCTGACTTCCAAACAGAACGGATCCGTAGGTGGATATATGGTCAAAAAAAAGTATTCAGAACAGCCCTGTTTATCCCGCTCGATTATTGACTTTTTTTTTACATCTCCGGTCTTTAAAAAGAACAAAATTTCGCACTCCTGCGGGCGTTTTGGATTTATTACTATTTTGTCCAAAAATTCTCCCAGAACCGTTTTGGTAATATCTTCTGGGCCAACTCCTTGCAAATCATTTAATATCTTTCCGATTTCTTTTAATTTCAAATGGGAATCTTTATTGGCTTCTTCTTTCGATTCCAGTTCGGAAAGTTTATTGCTTATATCTTGAATTTCATTCTTGAATTTTTCATTTTTTTCAAGATATTCAGAGTTCGTTATAATTCCATCCAGATTAAGGTCGAGAAGTCTGTCTTTCTTTTTCTCTATCTGAAGAATCATGTTTTTAAGCCGGTTTATCTCAGCCCCATCGTTGCTAAAGTCTATGTTTTTTTCAGCCAAACTTATATATTTTTCAATAGCTGTTTGGATATCCCCGGATTTGTTGATAAGGTCTGCAAGTATTATTCTTAATTCTTTCTCATGTATTCCGAAAGAATTGCAGCTCTGCGCTCCGTTTTTTATGCGATAACTGCATACCCATCTTACATCTTCACGTCCTCTTGCAGTGCGTTGTTTCATCCAATACGGTGCTCCATCATTACCGCAAAAGATATACCCGGTAAACAAATTGTTTTGTTTGAAAGACGTTCTGTGGGATTTGATTGCATCGCTCCGTGTTTGCATAATGACATTTGCCTTATTCCATACAGATTCATCTACAATCTGTGGAACATGGTTCCCGTCATCTTTATACATTGTCCATTCGTCCTCTGGCAAAAACTCTTGCTTTTTAGTGAACATATCGACAACTTTTACTTTACCGCCGCAATAATAACCTTTGTATTTCGGGTTCTTGATTATCTTTTTGATATTATCTCGGCTGAGTTTTCCGCCTTTGTAATTTCGATATCCTTTTTTGTATAGGTATTTCTCAATGGTGGATGTAGACCATTCTCCTGTAGAATACTTTTCAAATATTTCTTTTACCATCGGAGCTGTTTTGGGATCAATCGTAAGTTTTCCGTCTTTTTTGATGTATCCGTATATTCGAGCGCCGAGAACTACACCATTTTTTATTGACTGTGCATGTCCGAATTTTATTCGATTGGAGAGTTTTCTTGATTCATCTTGGGCAATTCCGGACATTATGGTAAGTCTTAATTCACTATCTTCGTCAATCGTATTAATGTTGTCATTTTGAAACCATACGCATACGCCATACATTAATAATTCCCTTGTGTATCTTATACTGTCTAACGTATTTCTCGCAAATCTGGTAATTTCTTTCGTTACAATCATATCAATCTTCCCAGTTTTGGCATCTGCCATCATGCGTTGAAATTCGTCCCTTTTCTCAGTTCTTATTCCCGATATTCCATTGTCAATGTACGCACCAACAAATACCCAGTTTTTATTTTGTGCAATGAAATTTCTGTAATATTCATCCTGGTGATGTATAGAAACCTGTTGGTCTTCTGATTCTGTGCTTACTCTTGCGTAAAACGCCACTTTTAATTTCAGATCGAAAATACTGCAAGTTTTCAGTATTTCTCTAGTACGATAAACGTTCATGCCCCGTTCTCCCTTCTGTTTGGAAGAGCAGAGATAAGATTATTATAACTTCTATCTCATCTCCGCTCAATAGTTTAAGCTAATTTTCAGAGAGAATTTCAATGTCAATTTTCTCTTTCATTTCTTTACTGATTAATCCCTGAAGGTATATGTGCTCGTTCAATGCCAGCAATAACGCTTTATTCATGCTACGCTCCTTCCTTTATTGAAAATACCTAAAATCCCTTCAAAATATCTTGAGTATATATTTCTATGTAAACTTACTTAAAATGGATTCTAGCATTTTTTGGTCAATCAATTACTTTAATTTACAACAAATCAAATATATTCATTTGCCCTTTGATTTCATCTTCCTTTTCATCTGTGAAAAATTTGCAAGCAATGTAGTTTGGTTTCCAGTCCACATCTCCATTGTAGTTCAGACACCTCGGATGTTTTCCAGGCCGGTACCGCAGACATTCCTCACATCGGTGATACGGATTTGTTCCACCGGAATCTTTGTACATTGCACTTATCTTAATCATATGGGTCACCCTCTTCAAACAAACTGTACTTTCTTAAAATTTCCACTTCGTGTTCGCACAGCTTTATCTGGCATTCATTGTACAACTGCCGTGCAAGAGTACCGATAGTCGGTTTTCCTTCATTTGCCTGATGCACATATTTGTTACTCTTTTCCACTACATTCATCAGCTGTTCCGGTTCAAAGTCGTATGCTCTATGCAGTGCCAAAAGCAATGTTACACTGTTCTCAACATTCGCCCAGTCCTGTCCGTCCGTAAATCCTTGTTCGAAACCGGCGTTGTAGCTTTTCTCTCTTTCTTCTTCCCTTGCGTTTTCTACAACTTTGTTCAAAACGCTCACGCTTCTACTGATCCCGTCTTCCTTGCCTTTCTGGTACGCTTTTTCAATCTCTTCATTTCTGGCTGCCAGAACTTTTTCTCTGGACTCGTCAAACATCCGCTGCATTCTTTCAATCTTTGCAGCTGAATAAGGCATAGTTACCGGCTTCCCTGTGAATTTTCTTTTTAACACCGCACTGTTCATTTTCCGCCTCCCATGATACCTGCTATCATTTGTTGTTTCATTGTTTCCGCTATGTGCTCCCGGACAGATTCTTCCGGGAATGGGATCTCAAGTGACCGCTCCAGAATCCGGTTGGTGATACGTTCATCATAATTTAGTCGAGAAATACAATAATTACTTGTGAAAATCGTGATTTTTCGGCTTGTATAGCGCCCGTCGATAATTTCATAATATTTTTCATTTACCCAGTCCTTTTCGGTTTCTGTGCCGAAATCATCAATGATTAGAATATCTGCTCTGGCAAGTTCATCAATCAACTGTTCTTCCGTTTTATCCGGACTGTATCTTTTCCCCCATGTGGACTTGATCTCGTCAAGGATTTTCATAGACGTTGAAAATTTTACCTGTTTCTGATGTTTTTCAATCAGTTCATTCGCCAGGCTGCATACCATTCGGGTTTTTCCAGAACCTTTCGTGCTAGAGTAAAAATATAGTCCAATTCCCTGCTTTTGCATATCGCTGATATTTTCCATCCAGTAGTGAACAGCTTTCGCAGCCTGTCTTATTGTTTCCTGGCTCTCCGGCAGCTGATATACTGCCGACCGAAAATTATTAAACATTGCATCCTTGTAGATGTCTGGAATCTCTGCAAACTTAAGCTGATTTCTATGAATCATTTTTTTGCGGATACCGCAAGAACACTCCTGACAGTACGGAACTCCATATTGATCACGGCTCCATACCCATCCGGAATCATCGCATAAACGGCAATGTGTCTGGATTTCCGTCGTCACCGAGTGTTCCAAACGGGATAAGTGGTTCGACTTTTCTTTGAGTTTTTGCACCAGATCCATGTTTCCTGTCCCCATTGTAGTTACCCTCCAAAACCTTTAAGAAATTATTTGGTTTTACAAACCAGTCAAAAGTAATCATCCAGCCATTTTTGTTTTCACCTCTCAGGAAATCGCTGTGGCGAATGTTGTCCATAGCCTTTAAGAGATCATCCATGCCATACTCTCTTATTCGGCCTTTAAGTAACTGGCATCTCTTTGATGCTGGTTTGATATCCCTGATAGGAGCAATGCCAACATTCTGTAATTTGTTCCATTCCTCAATAACACGTCTGACATCTGTCTGACGAATAGTATCTTTAGATACTATTAAATTATTATCTTTTTCTATATCTTTATCTTCTTTCTTATTCTTACTCTTACTCTGTTGCGTGACGTCACGTGAACTGTCACGTGACATATCTTGTTCAATTGCAAGTTTCTGCCGTTCTCTCTGTTTCTGTTTCCTAATTCTATTCTGTTCTCTGATCTTGTCCATGCCTTCGATATTCTGATGTTCTTCCCATCCTGGAATTGCAAGCATATTTCCATCTCTGGTAATCATTCCAAAATTTTCCAAAGCAGTCAATGCAAGTTGTATTACACTTTCATCAAAGCCAAGTTCATCTGCCAGCAGCTTTTCATTATATGGAATGTTTTCTGTCAGAAAGATAAGCCCATTAGCATTGCATCTTCCGGCCATTGTCAGAAGCATAACCCAAATAAGAACTATGTTGTTTCCTTCTGGAAGCTTTCTGATATGACCGATTTTAACATTATTAAACATCTCTGTTTCAATTTTGATCCAGCTTACTTTAGCCATTTATCTATTCCTTTTCTCCCCAATCTAATTTCTGTCCACACTTATCGCAATATTTCCCTTTTGATTTCAGTTTCAACCGTCCGCCGCAGGTTGGGCAGACAATAATATTACAATTTTCATAAGCAAGGCTTGCGGTATCATCTGGTTTTGTTTTATCAATTGGCTTCCTTGGAATCTGTTTTTCCAAATCGTCCTCATCAATATCGACAGTTTCCAGATCTGCGAAATCACAACACATTGCGAATCCGTCAATCATTTTCTTTTTAACTCCAAATACCTCTATCATGTGAGAATTATTTTCCATGATTTTTATTACATCTGACTTTTTAACATATTCAGCCATTCTCCATCTCCTCCAACTTCTTCTCAGCTTCTTCGCGGGTAAGGAATATTGTCCTGCCAATATCACTTTTGAAACACATTAACTCGCCGCATTCTCTATCAATTACTTCCAGATTGTATGACCTTGTTGTTATGTCAATTTGCGTTACTGTTAATTCGATAACGGGATTTTTAGCACCCTTATTAATCCTGAACATTATATCGCCAACCTTGCACGGCAATCTCACAAGCAAGCCCTGTTCTTCTGCATTTCTCCACGCTCTAATTTCTTTTGCCATTTCTGCTTTAGACATTTTTAAAGGCTTAAATTTAGGCTTTAATAATTCCTCTCCTGTCCACCCACTATTGATTCTGCCTGTAAAAGCATTTTGTGAAATTCCAATTTGTCTTGCCCATTCAGAAGTTGTTTTCGTTACCCCGTTTATCGTTACATAATTATTATTTCTTCTATTGTTCGCCTGTTCTTCTGGTGTTGCCCACCGACAATTATTAGGTTCGTAATTTCCATTTACGTCTATTCGATCAATGCTGCGCCCTTCTTCCCATCCATTTTCAACTGCCCATTTTTGGAAATTGCTATGTCCTTCTTTTTTATCCATCCACTCGTCACAAACTTTAATGCCACGTCCACCATAATCTTTATAAAATTTTTCTTCTGGATTATAGCAACGTCTTTTCATATCGCAAAGCTTTTGTTGCAAAATATGTCGTTGCTTTTCTGTTAATCTCTCCATCTACTTCACCTCTTTCATCTTCTCCACCGCCAGATTCAACGCCTCTATAAATTCATCATTTAACGCTGCACGGTCTGGATTCTCGATAAAATTTTCAAGAGTATCAATTGCTTTCTCTTCTGGCGATAAGACTGTAGCTTTGCCCGATGCCGCAATTTCGAGAAGTTCATCAATATTGTCTTTCCATTCAGATATATCGCACAAATTACACTTACACTTATTGTTCTTTTTGTTCAATACGCATTCCGAACAGTTACGTCCATTGCAGTTGCCTAAATCAGCAATTCTATCAGCAAACTTTCTCGCTGTCATTCCTTTTTCTCCGAAAAGTTCTGACGCTTCGTAGAAAGCAAAATTTGCGTCAATATATGAATTATGAACAATACTTTCATCTTTGAAAATTTTTAAAATATTTGGAAATGTTTGTTCTTTTAACGGTCTACAATAGTCTCTTCCTTTCCACGTAATTCCCTGCTTTTCAGCTTCTTTAAGTAATTTCTCGTTCTCTTCTGGTGTTCTAACAAGCACGCATGTATTTCTTAAATCAATCATCATAATTCCCTCCTGTAATCTCATCAATACATTTATTCCAGCCGATTTTATAGCTCGGCGGTTTGCCTCCTACTTTAAAATACTCGCCGTTATAAAACCCAGTTACTTTCATTTTCTCCGGCAATGGCTTCAGTGGGCACCAATCAGGTCTAATACTCAAATCTGTAATATCTCTATTGTTTACTCTACAGAACGGGTGAAGCACTCCGCTGCGTAAAACGCATAAAGCACAATATTTTGGTGTATCTATCACTAATACTGATTTACTCATGATTCCTCCTCAAGACAACAATACACTATTGGATAGCCAGTATCACAATCACAATTGTTATAATCAATGTCTTCCAATGCTTTACTTTTTGCTATTTCCTCGGCTTTTTCTTTTGTATCGGCTTCAATATCGTCATAATCAATTGATAAGCTCATTCCGACGCTTACATACCATTTACTCATCTCATTCCTCCTGTAATAATTCTGGATTGTCGAAGATATTGCCAACCACTTCAAAATGTTCCAGATCAAACTCATCAAGATACTGTCTGTCTGTGCTATTAGCTTCGCGTGTTACAAATCCGGCAACGCCCCATTCAACGGTTTCATATGTCGCATCTTCTGGGTAGGATTCGTCCAAATGAGCCATCAGAATATCATTTTCCCAAATTTTCTTCCCATTCTTGTCGCAAAGTCCTGTAAACTGGCAGAGGGTTTCTGGGTCAACTTCAAGCCACCTAATTACAGGAGTGCAAAAACCTTTAAACGCATCAATACCAATAGATATACCGATGCCAATGAATGTCTTGCCCTTGCATTCCGCATAGCATCCCTCAATCCATTCGCCACTGCCATCCCGCTTTGCCTTGAAAAGAATTTCTCTCATTCAATCCACCCTCCTTCACAATTTTGATTAAATCATCAATAAGTGCATCAGAACAATCTTCACTACATATTGTTTTTTCATCATCATTGTATTTGCATAATTTACAATCAAAATTTGCTCTTCTGTGTTCAATCTGCTCCACAACCTTGTCCACATTAAAAGCTGTAAACTGCCTGTTGACACAATCAATAAACTCTTTCTGATCAGAACTAATGCTATTTCCAATATCCCATATTTTAATATATTCAATTAAGTCGTCCGCATCAATTAGTCTGCTCATATTTTATTCCTCCCACACTCCCAATAACCGCATTCTCTCATACAGTACAGCGACGGTCTTGCGTCTGTATCCGTAGAAGTCTTTCGGGTTCATCGGGATATATCTTTCTTTGCTGATTTTCCTGTAACTTTTCCGGTGTAGGATATTCTCGATAACCATATCTGCTATCACCGTGTTCTTCGGGCAAGCTGACAAGGCGGCACCGGAAAGCAGGTATCCGTACTCTGCCGGGAAGTCTTTCAGCTTCTTATTCCTTGTCAGCATACCGTTCTCCTTTCTAATCGTCTGGGTGGTGCTTGTCGTACATGATCGCTACGCATATAAGACCGGTTACTCCGAATATGGTTCCAAGTACGAAAGCTGACAATAATGCAATCATACCTTAATCCTCCGTAACATAATCTTCGCAATCTTCTGCGTATTCGTAGCTGTCCATCATATCGCACCGGCACTGACAGGAATCCTGCTTCTCACAGCAGATACAGCACTCTGTTTCGTCGTCCGGACAATCTAATTTACATCTTCCCATTAATCCAATCTCCCTCTTTCTCGAAGTAAATGTATCTGCTGTTTTTCTTGACCGGTTCTGAAGTATCAATGCAATACTTTATCTCAAGCAAACCTTGCCAAGATTTGAGCTCTTTTAATTTAACCTTGAATCTGGTGTAGGTCTTGCCATCCTTTTTGAAAATTGACATTTCCATGTTTAATCCTCCTTTCGTATGATTTCCTTTACGCATTTTCTACAGTAACAGCCTTCAAGCCCTTCTATTCTGTACAGGAAACACATCCAATTTACGTTCCAGATCCCCTTGTCATTGCACCTCTTGCAACTACCTTGCCCCTCGCCTTGGCATTGCGTTATTTTCACCATGTTTAATCCTCCTTATATGGTTCTGGCAGTGGCATCCATGCTGTGACTTTCCAATACGACCTAGCACCAGTTAGTTCCCAGCGCTTCAACTTTCTTTGAAATTTTGCATAGGTTGAACGATATATTCTTCCGTCCATGCAAGTCACTTGATACGTACCGCTTGCTTCTGGTAATCCCTCACTGACCGGAATCCAACCATTTTCTTTCTCATCTTGTTCCAGATCGTCTTGAAGCTGTTCTATCATTTCCAGAACACCACTTGCCAAAATCATCTGGTGGTCATCCGCAAGTTTCTTCATGAAATCATGATAATCCGATAATCTGTCTTTGATATGGCTCATACTTCCACCTCCTCATAAGTTTCTCTGAATATATCTGGCTTACACGGATAAAATTCACCGCAAGCACCGCGGATGATATAATCACCAATATTCGCCAAATGTTCGCCCTCAAGCGTCTTAATAACCAGACCGCCTGGAACCTTCCAATGGTCAATATAGAAATTCTTACCTTCTGCCGACATGTACTGGTCCGTACACTGATAGTCCGTCAGGAAATCGAACATTTCTCGATGATTTGTACCAGTCCACTGTACTGCATCAATTACAACTGGTTTCTTTCTGTACTTCATACAATCACCTCACTATCCTCTGGCTCTTCATTAAGCATTTTATATATGCGGCCAGAATGAAATGCCTTTCTTAATTTTTCATAATTAATTCCAGTAAGATCTGAAATTTGAGAAATTGTCATTGGCTTTCCTTTGAATTCTACAATCAAATTATTTCTTTTATTATTTCCTTGTATTTTTGCATCCACCCATCTACAGTTGTCAGGCGAATATCCATTATTATTATCAATGCGATCAATTGTTAAATTGTCTTGATACCCATTCTCTGTTGCCCATTTATAAAACATCATAAAATCATGCCATTCTTCACAAACATATATTCCACGACCGCCATAATCAATATATTGTGGGTGATCTTTGTGCTCGCATCTATATTTCATATTGCGCCAGATGTTATATATCCTTGTATGCCTTAATCCGTGTCTTATAGCTTTTTGCCTTGCAATATCAACGCTTAAGCAACCGCACGATTTTGTTCTTCCTATTTTGAGCGCGTATGCTTCTACGGTTTTTGTGTTTCCGCAATCACATTGGCATATCCAATATGTTCTATTGGTATCGTCCGTTTTTTTTCGCTTTATTACTGTTAATCTCCCGAAACGTATTCCTGTTAGGTCTACAAACTTACTCATATTTCATTTTCTCTTTATCCTGACTTCTGATTAACATTTCGCGTCCTCCTCATCACTTATTCTCCTGTTCCACTGTTCTACGGCTTCTTCCTCTGTTTCTCTCCAGCGTTCCACCATTCCATCGCATTCTGTACAAGCTACAAGATATTCTTTTTTTGAATCGTTATATTCATTAATCAGCATTTCTGCCTTTCCTCCGCAAAACGGACACGGTTTTAATGGTTTTAATTTATCCATTTTCCATCCTCACTTTCCCCATGTAAGCAACTGACACGCTATTGTGCAGTCTTCCATGATTTTTAAATAAAATCTTTGATATTCATTTGTGGGTTTCTTTCTAAAACAATCATTTCATCTTTAGCTCTCTGATAGAAATTTCTATCAATCTCAAATCCATATGCGTTTCTGCCAAGTTCCATGGCTGCTCTCAATGTGCTGCCGCTTCCGCAGCATGGGTCAATCACTACATCGCCAGGATCAGTAAATATTTCAATTAATCTTTTTAGAACTGCTATTGGTTTTTGTGCGGGATGAATTTTAGGAATATCCTTTCCGTCTTTTTCCCACTGAAACCAGTTAAAAACCATCTTTCCAGTGCCTCGAATAGTCTTTCCGTTTTCATCCGTCTGCGCTCCATTTCTGAACTTTGGAAGCTTATTTCGGTAAAATACAAGTGCGTATTCTGTAGCCCCTACCACACGCATGTTAGCTTTTAGTACCTGTGGGCTGTAGTTTTTAATAAACACAAGCGGTATGTAATGAACAAATCCATGTTTCGCAGCAGCATTGATCAGAGTTTGAATTTGCTCAAATGAACAAAATACGATCATACACGGTGCGTCTGAACTTCTTCCTCTTACCCCTGCCTTTTTAGGCTCTTTCCTCAACATCTTTGAACAAAAATGAAAATATTCATACAAATTAAAGTTGAAATTAGAGTTGAAAGCTGCTTTTCCAGCTAATTTACTTTCGCCGTTCTTATTATCTCCGCCCGTGTACCACATTGGATTACTGCCATAAAAATTGTTTCCAACATTGTAAGGTACATCCGCAATTACAAGTTGTGCTCTTGGAATTGCATATTTTTTATAATTCTGCATAGAATCACGATATATTTCACATTTTAAATTCATTTTTTTCTAAGAAGCCCGGTATACCCTTGCCCCGGCCGGAGGCTGGCTCCTTTCTGTATTATTTGTTATTATTTAGCTCTGCATTGGTATTCCTATTCAATTTCATTCAACATCATTCTTAATTTTCCGTAACATGGACAAATCCTTGTGTTATCGAAAATATCTCGCAGCAACACACAATGCGGATAAATCGCATCGACCTCATAAATGCGTTCCACTTTTTCCTCTCCGCGTTCTGTATACTTGATACGATTCCCTTCGCGGATCCCGTATTTTTCTGCCAGATACACTCTCAATTCTTGAATCGTTATGGCATTATTCCTCATCTGAACATCAACTCTCATTTTTTCTCCTAAAAACCGATTTTATCTTCACCATCGAGGATTTCTTCATTCTCATCGTCAAAATCGAAATCTGGCGTTTCTTCTACATCAGTTACTTTCCATTTCAACATGTTCTTTCCCCGCTCAACCAGTTCTGCCCTCTGCTCTTCTGTCAGTTTTCTAGGGGCTCGTAAATTTGGCACGTATTTTCTCGGAACATGAGCGAAAATCGAGCCATCTTTGTTAATTGCGATAACCTTCACATCTTCCGGGTTTTCTTCTTTCAGTTTAAGCGTTCGATTCTTTAAAGTACTTCCGTTGTACGCCGATACCTCAGCATAATCACTTCCGCGTATCCATGCGATACTACATTCATTGCAATTTTCTGCCATTATTTTCCCTCCACTTTTAATATTTTTCTCAACTTCGATGTGAGTAAGTCAAACTGTGCAAGCATGTCTTTGTCCTTATGCTTTCTAACAGTGATATCGTCTTCCGAATCATCCAGGTAATATTCACCATTGATAGGTTCTCTATAATCTATTTTTGATTTGAAGTCCCACCCGGAAAGGTTGAACATCTCAACGGCTTCTTTCCGGGTAAGAGTATCTACGAACGTCCCATCTAAGGTGTACAGATCGTAAAGCTTCATCTTTCACTCTTTCTTACCAGCCGGTATTTTCTGTGAGAATTGCTCCCCGAAAATTCAATCAGTCCATCATCCGCAAACTGGCGTAAATGCCTCTGGACTGCACTGGGGCTTAAGTCCAATTCCTCAGCTATCGTTTTAATCTGTGGCATTTCGCCTTTGCGTTTTTCGTATTTTACGATGAAATAATAAATATCTTTACGATTCTGCTCGTATTCCTTATGTTTTCTGCTCTCTATTTCACGTATAGTCATTTCTCGTAGTTCCTTTCATCAAGCATTTCTCTAAATTTCTCAAAAGCTTTGATTGAAGTTTTATTGTGCTGCTTTTCTGGCTTCAGGGTAATTTGCAAATGAGTATCAATGATATGTGATAAATCACGGGCCAGAGTTTTCTTGCCTTGTTGGATGCCATCACGATATCCTTTTGCCGGTCGGTAATCAGCAATCTTTTCTTTCCCTTCATCCTGTCCACCGCCAGTCTTGTTTTTTACAATCCACCCGGCATCAATGGCTTTTTGGATGTATTCTCGTTCTTTTTCATCAAGCTGTGATACCGGACAGTGAAAGAAGTCAATCTTGTAACCGCTCTTATTCTCTTCCGAATACAGCCCATGTGCTTTCATGGAACGATCAATATGTTGCTCGTATCCTGACATGTGTTGTGCCAGTCTGGTAAGAAGTTTTACTGACTGCCCGATATATCCATGAGTTTCGTTACGCCAGAGTATATATATTCCGGTTCCTTCATCCAGTTTCGGATTTACTTTCAGAAGTTTCTTCTTATTGCTCGATTCAATGGCTTTCGCCTGTCTGAATTTCTTGTAATCCAACCGAAGCTACATCCTTTCAAGCTGGTCTACGATTCTTTTGCATCCGTCCTGCACGTCTTTTAACGACTGGAACTTACACTCTTCATTTGTACTTTCCCACAGGCCTTTCATTATCGAAAAGCTCATTTTGAAGTCTGGATCATCTCCGAAATACTGCTTTGCAGTTTCGATGTCGTATCCGTCACCGAAATGCGCACAGTCGAATCCGATCCACCATGTATCCTCATCATCACAGCAATTCAGCTTAGATTCAGAATAAGTGATTCCACCATGGCATCTGATTGAATCTAAATTAGCTCCGTGCTTGGCTAACTTATGTGTTTTCGGGATTCCAACATATCCGCACCGGTATGCACCAGGCATGAACAAGACTACACATGGATGTCCTTTGTAGTTGAATCTTTTTTCTAAAACTGGTTTCATATAATCACCTCCTAAAAGTAATCATCGTCGTTGTAATCTGAATCATCATCGTATTCATTTTCGTAATACCCGTTTTCCATAATTCCTTTGAATGCAGATATTGCTTTTGCGAACCTGCCACGCAGAACCTGTTCTTTCTGTTCGAGATCATCAATAACTTTTTTTCTTTCTTCGATCTCTTTTAAAAGCCCTTTGTTCTCTTCTTCAAGATTATATCTGGAAATGCGTTTCATGGTCGTTGGGTCAAGTTTTACCGCTTCTTTCCCTGTTTCAAGATATATAACAGTTGGTTCATCCATCGATCGAATAAAACGCCTTTCGTCATCATCTAAAAATGTTGCTTCAAGCATCTGTTTTTCTGGCTCTTTGAGCATAAAATGTGTTACACCAAAACACATCATCTCTTTGTCGTCATAAAAAATAAGTTGTCCTTTTCCCATGATTCACCTCTCTTAGCTAAACGGTAAATCCGGATCGTAAGCCGGTTCAACAAATGTGTCACTTGCCGGTGCTGACGGTGGAACTGCGCCGATGTTTTCAGACCGGTTACTTTTGCCCTTGCTTTCCACAAACTCATGTGTTTCTACCAGACAGTCATTTGTGTAAATCTTCTTTCCATCAGTGTCCGTATAGTTTCCGGTCTGCCAGCTGCCGATGACTGCAATTTTCATTCCCTTATGCAGGTATTTTTCAGCAAACTCTCAATTTTTACCAAGCGCAACACAATTTATGAAATCTGCTTTCCGCTCATTATCTTTACGATACTGTCTTTCTACTGCAAGAGTGTATCTGGCAATGGTTATGTTATTGGTTCCGGTACGTATGTCCGGGTCTTTCACTAATCGACCGATCAAAATTACTTTGTTCATGCTATTTCTCCTTATAAGCTTCCGGCATCGGCATCCACGCCGAAACCGTGTATTTTATCTCTCTTCCGACTCCAACATCTGCCCATTCGCCGTTTCCAATGTATCTCAGAGATGTTGGCCATTCAGCGCCCTTGATTGTTACCGTGTACTGCGGAAGTTCCTCGATATCAACATCTTCGTCTGGCTCCGGCGGTAACATTAATTCTGTTGGAATCCATTCAATCACCGGATTATAGGATGTGAAACATTCCTTTGCCTTTTCCAGTGCATCGTTCCATCCTCTGTCGTACAAACTGGATATTGGAGAGATTTCCTTTTTGATTTTGTCCAGAACATTAATTAAAATCTGCATCCTGTCACTCCTTTTTATCCTCGTAAAAACTCAAGTAATCAAACCACTGGTCTTTGATAAAATGCCCGATGATTTTTACTGAACTTCCCCATCCCTTTGTTGCGACCCGAACATGCTTTCCTTTTAAATCCACAAGATCTTCAACGCCAACTACATCCATAATTCGCATGATTGCTTCCATTCCGGAAGCAGAACCTTTAAATTCTTTGGCTCCCAGATATCCATGTCCAAGAACATAGCCGCCGTAAACGACTCCCCATCCGCCACCGTTCAGCGTAAGATCAAGTGAAAGTACTCCGTGATCTCTGAAATTTAATGATACATTTGTAATCTCAGCGTTTTGAAGCTTATATCCATCCGCCAGTAAAAGTTCTTCTGTCCATTCTTTCAATTTTATTCCTCCTCGTAATCATTACAGTACAGTGATCCGTAATCCCAGGCCAATGTGCAACAATTACGGAATCTGCACTTGCTACAATCTGTCATTTCCATATCCCCTTCTCCTTTCAAAATGGAAACAAATTCAAATCAACTTCCAGTCCAGCTTGTCCAATCTGAATCAGAACATCATCCCCAACAACTTCTTTGACTTCTTTAAGCATTTTCCCGGCATCTGAAGCATCACCGCTCAAATGTACCAGTGTTATCGTTTTGAGCGATTCTGTGAGATTTTCCCTAATGAATTGCTTACAAGTTGACAAAGAACAATGCCCGGTGATCTGGTGCTTCCACTTCGGGTTGTTTCTGTCTATCAGTTCCTCGCAGTAATTACAATCAATAACCAAGTGATTAAGCTCCATTAATTTGAATTTGTACCGGCAATGCTCAAAGTCTGTCAGGTAAAGAAGCTTTCCCATTTCCTCATGTTCCACTAGATACCCGAAGTTCGGGCACGGCTCTTTATTTGCAGATGTATGCGGCAGGCTGAACGGAACTGCGCTGAACGAGCCGATTTTGAAATATTTCTTTTCAGCAACAGTTTTTATAGTTCCGTCCGTTATGCCTAAGTTCTTGATTGTTTCTTGCCCGGTATAGACCGTGATTCCGGCGTTCACGATTTCATGAACAGCTTCGGCGTGATCGCCATGTTCATGTGAAAGAAGTACACCGGAAACATTGCTTATCAGATAAGCAATCCCTCTGAGAATCTTTTTGTAATCGCATCCGCAGTCAAGAAGAACAATCTCGCCTGCACTTGACTGCAAAGCGTAACAGTTTCCCTTTGTGCTTCCTGTTGAAATTACTCGCATGAACACTGGAATCACCTCATTTTCTTTCTGCGAAATTAATACCTATTATTTTATAATCCCGATACATTTAAAGCTGCGGCAATTTCTTTGATGCTATCTCTTATTTTTCGCGGAAGAACGTAGTCTCCATTTCCGTTTTTTAAATCCATTACATTGGGAAGATTTTCTCTAAGAAGTCTTAATTCGTATCTTCCCAAGAAAGTCGATTCCAATTTTGTTTTTCCTTCTTTTGGAAGAATGAATATTGGCTTGTTTGAAATATGTGCATACATAAGCATACTCATTGCCTCTTTCGCCTGTTCTTCTGTTGAGTAAGCAGCCATAATTGTTCCTTTTTCACTGACATCTGGAATGTATGCTCTTATGATATTTTCAGTTCTGCTTAATGAAGCATTTTCGTATGGGATATCAATATCTCCCGTCTGACTAATTAATCTCATTTCATTCTCCTTTCAATTTCCAAATCCATACTGTGGCATAATTTAATACAGTTTCCATGAAGCATATGATTCCTACATGCTCCATATTTTTCGTTAAATTTTTCCACTGGCATCTTTTCTTCGTTTACTGCACGAACCCATCTACGAACCTTTTTCTGAGTATTTCTTTTTCTGTCACCACGTAATTTTCTGATATATTTTCCCTCATCAGTCACGTAATGGTGGAATCCAAGATAACACAGTCCCATTCGGAACGGTACAATTTGCGATTTTGGGTTCAATTCCAGCCCGAGACTTTTAACCATCATTCGAATTGCTTCAAGAATTTCTCTGGCGATGTCTTTTGTTTTGCACAACACATAAAAATCATCGTTATATCGTCCATAATATGGATTTCCAAACTCAATCGTTATCATCTGATCTAGCGAATGAAGTAGTAGCAATGCATATTTTAGGTTGACCTGGTTCCCTAATGGCAGTCCTGGATTTCCTGTACTATCAATAAATAAATGATTCAGCCAGATTGTAAAATTATCATCAAAATAGTAGTCCAGTACATCTTTCATTATTTCATGATCTATGCTGTAAAAATATTTATGAATATCACATTTTACAATCCATCCATTTATTCCATTCTTTTCATAGAAATCCAACATCTGCTCCTTTAAACCGTCCATTGCCATATGTTGTCCTTTTCCCTGTTGTCCAGCGGTATTCCATTTAATCAGAATTTTTTCAAGCTTCGGAGTCAGAACATAATCGGAAAAGCATCTCTGCACTACTTTATCCTTAAATACACATGATTCTATCGTTCGCTCTTTTGGCTCGTGGATTTGAAACTTATTATATGGATTTATGGTATACGTTTGGCTTTCCAACTGTTCTTTTAGAAGGTGAATGCCTTCAAGAGATAAATTAGAAAACCTTGCAGTGCCTGAGTTAAATTTTTTACCGCTTTTAACCTTCTTGTAAGAACGATATAAATTTTCAAAACTTGCCACAATATCTTTATCCATTTAATTTCTTCCTTTATATTTATCCATTCCGGAAAGGTTATGCATTTACTTGTATCTTTACTGATTTCAGCTTTGCGCTTACTCTGTCTGCCTGTGATCCAGGTTGGGCGAACACCGTTACTGTTGTTGTAGTTATTGCTGTTGATGTTGCCGGAAGGCGAAACAACGGTATTGCAACGCATAACCCAAGTTGTTACCTGTTTCTGTCTTTTGTTCTCCATGAAATAGTCATGTACTTTATATCTTTGACCATTTGCGACCATGACTCCATTCCACCGGAGTTGATAATTCCTAATTCATATGAAAGTTCTATAAAGTACATCAACTCATCACAATGAGTAATGGCTTTCGTTTGAAGCTCTAATCGTTCTCTTTTATAATCTTTCAGATCAGTTCGGTTGGCTTCAAAAAGCAGTTCGTAGATTTCTAATGCTTTATTTTGCATTTTATCTACAAGTGAAAACCTGTATTTCTTCGGGTATCGTCTGGCATTGCTCGTAACTATTAATGTATGCTTTGCAAGCTGCTTAGCTTTTGTTATTACCTTTAAATCTTCGTTTGCCATTAATCATCACTTCCCAATTCAAAGATTGAAGAAGAAAAGATACAAACCGGGCGAACACCGAGACCGTAGTCGCAGCGATTGCTGTAGAAGTAGCCGGAAGGCGAAACAACGGTAAGTGTTGAATTGTAATCATTTACTGGTGTACTCCATGGCGTAATCAACCACCACCATTTCGGCATGTTCGGCAGTAATTTACGATATTTCCGGTACTCATCCACAGTCAAAAGTGAAATCTTATCTTCGCAATGTCCGTATTCTGTCTGCCCGTCCAGAGAAAGTAAATCACGATCAAATCCAATGACTGCATCCTCTCCTAATTCGTCCTCAATCTTTTTCAAGAATTTAGTGTTTAATTCTTCTCGAAGTTTACTTGAAATCCAGTTATTTGAATCCGAATCAAATGCTCTTTCTTTTCCATCGAATCCATTCAAAACGGAAAAATATCCTTTTTCTGTCTTGTCCAAAATCATCCATTCCATTCCGGCGATTTCTACCGTTTTACCAATTCCCGGTTTTTCCATATGCTGCTTTTTATATTCAGCAAATTCTTTGTTGATCCGGTTTAATTCATTTTCAAAATATTTCAGATTTTTCTTCATTTTTCATTCCTCCACTTTAGATACAAAGAGATTGGATTTTAAGATACAAACTGGGCGAACACCGCGACTGTAGTCGTAGGAATCGCTGCCGATGTAGCCGGAAGGCGAAACAACGGCAAGCGTATATTTCCATCCTCTTTCCACTGTGCTCCATGCGGAGCAAGTCCAATAGGAATCATCCAATTCATTATTTGGCGTCAGTTCTGTGTATTTACGTGCTTCATCAAACGTCAGTGGTCTAACTTTGCATTCCGTTTCTCCGATTTTCTGTCCATCTACATTAATCAGATCTGATATGTCAGTTTCGATATTCTCTTCTCCAAACTCTTCTTCAAAATCTTTCAGAATTTCAGTATCACAGAGTTTCTTCAAGGATGATTTGTTATAGTCAGTTGTATCATCATCAAATTTCACATTCTCTTTCACAAATCCAAGAGAAATGATCTTGGTATGCTCTGTGTACTGTTCCAGAACTTTGTATTTACGCTTTCCGGTAGTCTGGAAGATATCTCCTGGCTTCAGTTCGAATAATCCCACCTTGCCAGATTTTTCCTGTTTTTCCAGAAGTTCAACCAGTTCCTTTGCTTTCTTTAAGATTTCACTATTATTCATATCACATTTCCTCCTGCTTCATAAAATCTGGAATCTCTGGTTCTTTACCTGCTGCCGGAACCGGTTCTTTCTCTGCTGTCTGGACAACATCTGCGACTGTTGGCTGCTTCGGCTGCTCTTCGATTGGCATTGGCTCTGGGATAAATTCTTCGGTGTTAGCGTTCTGCTCGATATCATATGCAACATCAGCTGCAAAAGCGTCATCTTTTGAAACTGTTTCTGTATCATTGTCTGCTTCCTGTACAAAAACATCACCATGAGTGTTGATGATCTGCTTTAAAGCACGATTGACAACAGTTTTCTTCGCCATCTGATCAGTGAATTTCTGGTGTGTGCCATTCCCGTTTTCCTTGTATCCAAAGCCCTGTGACCAAGATTGTTTAATCTGTTTGATGTTCATTACTTCCAGATGTTTTGTTCCATCTTCCATCAGCACAACTGCGTATGCTCCAAGGATTTTTTCATTATCAATGTTCATAAAATCCTGTTCGTGAGAATCCAGAACCTTATTTCCATCTTCAATATGATATTTGAATTTATCTCCCTGGTAGATAATCTCTGCGTGAATGTCTTTCATTCCGTATCTTCTGGCAATCGTCATGTTTCCGAAATATGATCTCTGGAACTGACACTGGCCGCTGTAAGCGATGAAATATCCCTGCTTCTTCTGCACCGAAAGTCCCAGTGTCGCCATGTTCATAAGACTGTTTGCGATGCTGATCTGGCTACAAGATTCCAGAATTGGTTTGTTATTCCTGTCTTTCGTTTCTTTGAGCACCAAATATGCTCCCATAAGTGCATTGCTGAGATTGTAGTCTTTTGGAAAAGAAAGACCATATTTACATTTCTCTTCAAGCTGCTTTGTCAATCCGTCAACAAACTGATTGTTAATCACAATTGCCGCCTGCTGTTCTCCTACTGTTGATACCTGTGTTTTGTTTGCCATTTTAATTCTCCTTTTCGTTATTTATATTTGCTAACACGCTTTTGCGTGATTGCATCTGCGTTATTCGGTATAGTTCTCAGCCACGCTAACTGGTTATTCTCTATCGTTTCGTACCTGTGTTATTTGCTATGGTTCTCAACCTTTAGACGGAATTATGTATAAGCTGGCTGGTTTCGTACCTATGTAATTTAATAGGTCTGTCAAACCTCAAATATTCAATTTACATAGGTTCTGGTGAGTGAATCGTGTTCCTCACCTTTCAGGGGCGAAATCACCTGCGACTTGAATAAGTCGATTTTTTCTGCTATTCTAATAACAGATATAGTTTTTTCTATATTTGTGTGGAGTAGCTAGGCTGTCGCCAAACAAGTTCCTAGCTATTCCTTTTTTGTGCCGCCCACTATTCCCAGTAGTGAACGGCTGTTGATTAAAACAGTTTTTTAAGCTAATTGGGGTAGGCCGTGCGTTTCTGGCTTTCCCTTCTTATAATGTCTTTACATCCAATTCTCCATCTGAAACTTTCAGCAGAATCATCTGTGTATCCAATTCTGGAATCCTGTCCGAATTTACGCTTTCGGTATCGTCAACCCAAACCGGAAGTCGTAAGTCGTTCATCTCCTGTAATCCCATCACAAGGTCAATGTCGCAAAGAATCCGGTCACTATGGTTCAGACCGTTTGCATAATCAATGCCGTTGCAGATCATCCGGCAAGTTTCCAACGGTTCTCCATCCTGCGTGTAATCAAGGAACTGGAACTGAAAGTGTTTGAAGTGCGGATTAATCACTGCTGCCAGTGCCTTATTCTTCTCAATGGAATACTCGGTCAGCTGATCCACTTTCTGCTGAATATTTGCCTGCTTCTGTGAAAGCTTTTTCTGCTCTTCCTGCAACGCTTCAAGGTTGTTGGATTTTTCCTCAAGTCTTGCGGTCTGAGTCTTAATCTTTGCTTCAATATCTCTGAGTTTTGCTTCCAGAGAATGACGGTTGTTGCTTAATAAAATCCTGTCATTTTCGCCGTTTCCGATGCCATTGAGACTTTCTTCCAGTGCTGAGATTTTGCCGCAAACTGCCTTGTATTCTTCATCGCCAGACATATCCGGTTCCGGAATCGGTTTCTCAGCTTCTTTTTCCGTTTCTGCGATTTTAAGTGCCAGAGATGTGATTTCTTTCTTAGTAGCTTCGATAACTGTTTCTGCTTCTTTCTTTGTTTCCTTCGCCGTTTCCAATCCCTCGGAAGCTTCGTTGCCGTCCTCAGTGATCTGCTCCAGTTTGGTGCGTTTATTTTTCTCAAACTGTTCTTTCTCTCCTAATTTTTTGGATATCCTGGACTGCTTATTAAACTCAAACTTGCGCTTCGCAGTTTCCACCTGTTCTTCCGGAAGCATCTGTCCGCATGTCGGGCAAATAGCTAATGCCGGGTCAAATTCTTTTCCACGGATTGCAGTAAGTTCGGTATCGCCGTCCCACTTCTCTTTTAATGCTTCCGTATATTTCTTTTTAGCCTGTGCCAATGCTGCTTTGTGGCGTTCAATTCCTTTGTCGGCGTGTTCCAAATCCATCTCGGCAAGCCTTAATTTGTTTTCGGCATTTTTCTTGTCGGATTTCAGCGTATATAATAAGGAAGTTATTCTGTCGTGTTTTTCTCTGACTGTTTTACCAGCTTTCTCAACCAGTGCGTCACGTGAACGCTTCAGCCCTGCCAGCTCAATAGAGATCCGGTCGTATTCCCTTGAAGCATCACAGAGTACTTTCTCCTGCTTCTCATTTTCCTTCAACAGGTCAAGAAGATCATCCCTCTGCGCCGGAAGTGTTTCATCGCATTCAACCTGTCGGCCCTGCTCTTTTCTGATCTGCTTTGCAATATCCTCAACATCTGACTTGGCTTTTCTCAGGTCTCTTCTGCGGGCTTTTAAGATTTCTTCGATAGAATCTCCTTCCACGCCTTCGTTCTTTATCCATTCATATTCCGGATGCTCTGCTCTGAACTGTGATTCACTGAATCCAGCTATTCCTCCCAGTGTTTCCCTTGCTTTTGCTGTTGCTTTCTGGATCTCATTCAAAAACACTCTGGCGTTGCTGCACATGGCAATCGTATCGGGATCGGCAATCCTTTTAAGAATCTCCATATACTCGGTTTTGTTCCGCTTAATTCCGTTGACGTAATATTCAACTGTATTGGAGGATTTCCCCTTTTTGGTCTTTTTCTGGATAACATATTCCGTTCCGTCAACGTCAATAACCAGCTCTCTCACTACTGGATCGTCAACTTCTTCACCATCAACCTTCCGGCGGATATTGTTCGGAAGTGTTCCATCTGCCAGTTTTCCGGTCAGGACATCAAAATATGCGTCCATCAGAGAAGTTTTGCCCTGTCTGTTTCTTCCGGAAACTTCTGTTCTTCCTGCGAAATCAAATTCTCTTGCTTCAAATTTCTTATAGTTTTCAACGCTGAGTTTTTTCAAAGTTACCTTTTTCATCTTTGATTTCCTCCATCTCCATTACTGAAACTTCGTATGCTGTTTTTCTAACATAGGAACCATCTGACTGCTTCTTCCAATAGTCACGGCTCTGCATACGTCCCTTTAATCTAACTTTTGTACCTACTTTCCATTCAGAAGCTTTCACCGCCAAGTCTCTCCATGAAATACAAGAAATGTATTCGGACCGCCTGTATCCATTGATTGCCACACAAACTTCGCAGATTGTTTTTCCTAATGGCGTTTTTCTCAGCACCGGCTTCTTGCAAATGTTTGCAGTCATTTCTACTGTATTCACAAGAAGCGTTCCTTCCGTGCTGACATCATATGTTTCCAGATACATATACTTTTTCTCTTGGTGGTCTGCTCTGACCCATTTGGAACGGATTCTTCCCGAAACCTTTATCCAATTCCATTCCCGGAACGTACCTTTGAGTCTGTTCGGGATCTCAACAATGATATCGTCCGGTGTTCCGCTGAACCGATCACTTCTGACGACTAGAAAGCTTTTGCCCTTCCTTGGCTTAAATTTGACTTCTGCCGGATCAGTTACGAATCCGGTCAGTGTTGCTTTGTTTAAATCTTGCATTTTTGCTTTCTTTTTCCTTCCTTTTAATGTCGTGTACGAAGTCATTGATTTTTAGCATCACTGCCAGCCCGGCTGTACTCATTAAGATGTAATCCAATGCCAGAATCGTGAGTGCGTCCAAATTAGTCACAGCCCAGCATACTGTAAAGAACACGATTGCCAGACCAGAAACCCCGAACACTGCAAGCCCCTCTAAGTAAGTTCTCATTTTTTTCCTTTCCCCAGCAATCCCATTGCCAGCACTGTAGTCAACAGAGCAATGATTGCCAGATCTTTGTTCCTTGCTTCCTTCTCAAGGTCTTTGATGATCTCAGAAGCAAGTGTTTTGCCAGTTTCCTTAGTGATTTTAGACATTAAAAATGCCCTCCTGTGTTTTTATTTGTCAAATACAGGAAGGTGTGATATAATCAACCTGTATTTAACTTACTCAAGCTAAGTTAGATACGTGCTCCGGTTGGTGTTCCTGCACCGCCGGGGCTGCTTACAACTTAAATGCCTAACATGGCAGCCAGAACGTTTTTGTCGACGTAATCGCTATCCGAAGCATCAAGATAAGCTTCAACAGCTTTCAATCTGCCTGCCAACAGGGCATATTCTTCTTCAATGGTCTCCGGGATAAAATCCACGGAGCTTTCTTTTTCTACAGCCATCAATTTTCTTCCTCCTTTTCACAGTATGGACATGGGGCATTAAGTAACAGGTTGTTCAGCACCGCTTTTACAGATACAAAGTTTTCCTCCATATCACGTAATGCTTCGCACACATCATAATATTTTCTGCTTCCTTCAGTCGTTGTGATGCCGACGCATATCGTGCGATACGTCCCCAACTTTTCACTGCTGAAAACCTTACATTCAAAGCACACACACGCTTCTGGAACTGTGTCCTGTGCTTTCCGGCACATTCCATATAAGGTATCAGCATAAAGGTTAAATTTCTCTGCTTTTGTCATTTGTCCGCTCCCATCCCGGCGTTTACCGCCTTGAAAATCATCTGCTTTGTTTTTTCCTCTCCGAATGCTTTGGAGAAGGAACTGTAGGTACGAGATATGATTTCTGAAAGATCATGGATAACTTCATTTCCCGCACCGTTGATTGATACGTTTCCTTTTTCACATTTAATCATCTGATTTTTACCTCCTGATTCGATAATTTTCGCCTTGCAACCTCCTATACTGTTCGCTCCCCTTTTGTGATATAATTCTTCCAGAAGGGAGGTGATATATTTATGGATTGGGGTGCTAAAGCTTCATGGATTGCTCTGATTGTCGCAATTATTTCTCCTGCGATCACAACTTATCTGAATAATCGTTTTCAATTAAAAGCAAAATCTATTGATTATGAGTTTTCTAAGCAGTCGGAATATTACCAATATCAGAAAAACTGTTATGAAAACTTTATAAAATTTGCTTCAAAGCAGATTGAAACCGATTATAAAAGTGAACGGATAGAATTTTGTGAATGCTTTCATAAAATGTTGCTCTATTTGCCAAAAAGTAATTGGGACGAAGCTAAAACGCTTTATGAATCAATCACTAATAGAAATCCTGATGCTCTTGAGAAGCTTTACTGTTTTACTAAAACATTGGGTGCCCAACTACGAGAATCGTGGCGGCAGTTCCAAGTATGATTGTGTAAATCAGACCAAACTTTCTCATTCCATTTTTGTTGTTCCCGTGCCAGTACGACATCAAACTGCAAATTATAAGCGTTGCTGACAGGGGAATGGCATTTAAAATGTTCAACTCGCAACCTCCTGTCCCAGAAACTTATTCACGAAATACAACTGCCCTTTTCCACTGACTTTTGTCGTGCGTGTGATTCTGACTGAACCATCTGGATTCTGAACATTGGATTCTTTGATTTCAAATAATCCCTGCTCAACATATTTCTGTTTCGGCATATTTCGTGAACTTCCAGAAACCATCAGATAGCCATTGTCTCTCATCCACTGGAATAATCGTTTCTGCCCTATCTGATATCCGTTCTGGCAGATAAGTTTCGCTAAGTCTCCGATAAGAATTGATGTGTGGCTTGCAGATACCGCATCTGCGAAGATTGTTTTCGGTCTGTCAGATTCGATTTTCTTCACAAGAGATTTATTTGTATCTTTCAGCTTCGCAATAGTCTGGTCTGCCATCTTCAATGCTCTGGCAAATACCTGTTCCGGCGTGTTCCAGGCTTTTTCGAGATCGATGAGATACTGTCGGCATTCTTTTCCTTTTTCAGTTCTACTCATAAGGCAAATGTGTTTCGCCATATCTACTGATAAAGAATAATCCTGTATTTCTCTGTGCGCTCCGTTATTTACAACCGTACCTGAAAGTACACTTGTAAAATCTTCGTTTTCAACGAATCCCTGAGAGTTTGTTTCGAACCATGCCGAAAATCGCTTACTGATTTCAAGAGAGTTATATAAATCTCTTGCTGATACAGTCGGTTCTTCGCCATTGTAATTAATTGGTATTAATTCGCTCATGCGTCTCCTTTCTGTGGTATACTCTCCTTATGGAAAGGAGGTGTTTGTTTAATGGTGTATTCTGGTTTTTGTGTAAAACAGAACAAGGATTATTTTGTCGAATTTACTCAAATTTCCGTTTCTTCTTTAGAAGATAAGAGTCCAAAATCTATTAACGGAAGATTAAAATGTAAATATGCCGGTTTTACAGGTTGTTGTAATCGTGCCAGCGATTGTTCAATTCTGCAAAATCTCAGTAAGTAATCCTCACGGCTCTCTGAAATATGGGAGCCTATTCTTTTGTGCCAAACTCAACTGGCATTTCCTGTCCTTTGAATCTAATGCTTTCGATTTCTCCGATGCCTTTCTGGTTCACCTGTAACAGTTTTAAATCCGTTGATAAATTTAAAGCATTCAGATCAATGGAAAGTGTCGGCATTGAGTTCCCAACCTCCTGCTTCAGTTCGAAGCTTCTTACTCCCTCAAGTCTGTGGCCGTCTACAAGGATTTCTGTAAATACTCCCTGTTCCTGCTCAACCTGATGGATTTCAATTTTTGATGCTTTCATGTGTCTCCTTTCTAGTTAAGAACTTTGAACTTTTTCTTTGAAAAAATAGTCCTGTATATCATCAGCAGAAAGTTCCAATAGATTGACTGCTTTGCAAATATCTGACTGTTTCCAAAACAGCTTTCCGTTGAGTTTCAGCGATAATGTACGTTCTGACCATTCCATAGCATTCGCAAAGGAACTCTGACTATCATATTTTTCAATGATTCTTCCCTTGAGCTTACTATAATCAAATGCCATATTCCACACTCCTTTCGGTTCAATGTTTTGAACTAATTATAATATAGCACTGCCTATGCACTAAGTCAATACATATTTTCAATATTTTTAACTTTTTTGTTTTGAGGCTTGAACTTTTGTTTCATGTGTGATATATTATCATTAGAAAGCGAAAGGAGTATAATACAATGGAAAAAGTTAGTTCATCAGAAAGATTTAAGACTTTGATGGACGAACGTAATCTGAGACAGGTTGATATTCTCAATCTTGTTCTTCCATATTGTAAGAAATACAATGTGAAAATGAATAAGTCGGATATTAGCCAGTACGTTTCCGGAAAGACAGAGCCTAGTCAAGAAAAACTGGTCGTCTTAGGGATGGCGTTAAATGTTTCAGAATCGTGGTTAATGGGATTTAATGTAGGACGTGCCAGAAAAGACACATCCCATCAGGCGAAAGAAGATTTTAATCTGATTTCAAAATTCTCATTATTAAGCGAACGTGACCAGAAAATTGTTTTAAGTCTAATTGATTCCATGCTTTCTAATTAAAAAAAGTGGGGCTTAATCGCCCCACTTCTCCAGAAACAGTTTTATAAATGTGTGCAGGTACTCTAGTGTGCCTGTTTTTTTTATTCCATTTATCATCTCGATAATCTCTTTCTTATAGTCCATAAAATAACCCTCCCTGTTTGCAAACTACTGCCTACATTAAAGTATATGCTCGATTAGCAGATGGAATGCCACGAACTTATGTTTGCATTATATCCTATAATATGTCTAATAAAGCGGAATAAGTGGGATGAAACAATATTTCCACGAGGTAATTGCCAATGGTATACCGGAATATTTACAATCGCATAGAAATTATTCGTGATAACAAAGGTAAAATCATTCCTCTTTGGAGCAAAATAAAATACAAGCATAGGAATATGCTGCATCTGTTTCGTGACATTTCTTTTGACTGTTGGTTGTCTGTGCATATGTTGTTCGGAACAAATGCTAGTACCTCTGTTTGTATATTCTTCTACGCATACCGGTGAACTGATGATGTAGTTGACGTATAATATAATTCCGATAATGGCCAGAATTTGTTTGAATGTTTTCATTGATAACACCTCGAATTTTATTATATTTCACTATACTACTTGTGCTTTAAATGATATAATATATACAAATTTTACTAAGGAGGATTTACTATGAAAAAGCATTTAAAATTATTAGCGGTGCTTGGTGTCACAAGCATTTTGGTTTCATCCACTTCTATCCCGACGTTTGCAGAAGACTTTGTTTTATATGATGAAAACGGAGTACACGTCGAAACAAAAGGCTTAACAGAGTCGCCATCAAAAGGAACCATTGGTTTGTATATCGAAAACAATTCTGATCTGAATTTAGGTATTGCACCTTACGCTTATGCCATAAACGGCATCATGGCTGGTGGTGACCAATATGGTCTTAATTCTGCCGATGTTGCACCAGGTAAAAAAGCAAATTCTACTATAGAACTTACCAGTGCTTGGGAAAAAACCAATTTTTATAAAGATTATCAAATGGATGAATTGAGCAGCTTCGATATTTTGCTGTGGGCTTATGATAATTCAAAAAGCTTTAAAGCTTTCGATAGTGGTCAGGTGCATGTTGATGTAACTGGAGCCACGGAAACATCTTCACCTGTGTTAAGTAACGTTCAAAACATATATGATAAAGATGGTATTAGCGTTGATTTTGTATCATCAAAAGAGAACAGTTTCACGTTTTGCATCACGAATACAACTGGTCAGTATTTTGTTTACGATGTAGTTTCTGAAACTTATAATGACTTTACAACTTCCGATGTGAATTATGAACTGTGCAACAAATATTTGCTGAATAATTGTAAAACAATTATAACCTTAACTCCAACTGACGATTTCCTTTCAATGAACGAGATTTCTGAAATATCAAAAGTAGATTTCGCATTAACAATCAGACCGTTGGCTGAATATGAAGGTGAATATACTACAGATTTAATATCATATCAGAAGTAAAATATAATTTTCTCATATCTTTTATTTATGGACTGACTGCCGGATATTTAAGCACTTTTATTAACACAGGAGAGCAGCTTTGGTAAATTTCCGGCAATTCAGCCCATTTACAGTATTAAACTGCTGTAGTATAATATCTGTATAAATACTATCTACATTGTAAATTCTACAACATTTCACCGTAAAAATTGGTAAATTGAATAAATAGCATGTTTTCGCATAACGAAAAAAGGGTGTGATATAAATGCGAATAGCGATACTTGACGATAACCAGCTTGATATTGATTATTTCAAGGCAAGGGCTGAGTCATTTTTGAAGAAAAAGGGCGACAGAACGTACCAGATTTCAGAATACACTTCTGGTGTCCCTCTTGTGGATGATGTGAAAGACGGTGAATGGTTTGACTTGATCGTGTTGGACATCATTTTAAAAGACGGCGAAAATGGTATTGATGTAGCATATAAGTTACGTGGCTCTGGTTATTCCGGAAGTCTGATGTTCTGGACAGCTCATGCCGGCTACATGCGTGATGCTTTTGATGTTCAGGCAACACAGTATGTTATCAAAGGGCATGAAGATGGAAGGGTGTTTTCCGTAATTGATACTACACTTGGAAGATTGGAAGAACGGATGCTCACTGTAAAATTCAAAGGTGATTTCCACAGGGTTTTCTTTCGTAACATCGAATATATAGAAAGCCGTGGTCAAATGTGCATCATCCATTGCACGTGCAGGCATCAGTATGGTTTTTACCGGCGTCTGCATGAGATAGAAAAAGTTCTGGATCGGCGTTTTGTCCGGTGTCACCGCAGTTATATCGTAAACATGGATTACATCGCAAACATTGCATCTGACATCAAGATGATTTCCGGTGATATCGTTTCAATATCGCAGAACCGAAAAAGAGAAATAGAACAGATATATCAGGAATATCTCGAAGAATAAGAAAAGAGTCGGGTTTTTATGCCCAACTCTTTTCCTGACTGTCCACTCGTGCCGCTGCTAACAGCCTCGAATTGGGACATACAGCTCTTCCGTTCATGCACGGTGGAATCAGTCTGCACTCTTCACTTGTGCGTAGCCACACAGGAAACTTTACATCATAAGTTCAACCCCTGTGCGGCTGTTGATAGTATACCTTGTTCTGAAGGAAAAATCAATCAGAACGTTATTTTGTATTTGCTTTCATATGCTCAATCGCTTTCTTCCAGGTATCAATGCCGCAAGTTCCATTTGCCTTTACACCAACATTTTTCTGGAAAACTTTGAGGGAATCATATGTGTCATTCCCAAATTGTCCGTCAACTTCTACGCCCAGCATCGCCTGAAGCATTGCCACTGCTGTACCGGAACTGCCCTTTCTCAGAATCGGAAGCCTTGTCTGGAAGGTACCGGTGAGCGTGGTTGAAGGCGTGCTTACTTTTGCACCGGTGGTAACAGCGATAGCCACGTGGTGGTTATCATTCAGAAGGATATCTCCTGCCTTTAGATAGTCACCGGATGTCAGATACTTGCTATCCGTCAGTACTTTCGCACCAGCAGCCTTCATTGCGGCTCTCATGTTTCGTGTTGTCAGATAGATGCTGACCGCTTTAAGCTTTGTGTTATTTAAGCGATACCCAGCTCCTTTGACGATAGCCGCTGTACTTGCGCTACAATCAGATTCACAAGCTACCGTGATCTGCGCCGGATCGTAGTTGCTTGCCTTTAAGTGCTGCCAGAATGAATACCGGTCATTGCTGTTTCCGGCAGTACCCTGATCGTACCCAATGAAATTGTTCTGCGCTGCTTTTGTCGCCATGTCTGCGATCATGGCTGCGATTTTCGCGTCATTGAATCTCAGGACACAGAGCCACGGTCTACTGTACCAGCTCATGATCTGATATTCCGTACCAGTCTGATCTCCTGCTTTCCCTCCTGCATATCTTCCGTTCTCATCATGTCCGCAGTTACTGATTTTTACCATTTTAGTTTCTCCTTTCTGTGCTGTTCCTCGATAGTCCTTGTAAAATACATCCATATCAACATTTCCGCTGATACCGGATACTTTTCCTTTACTGGAATACTGCCAACCGATTCCTACTTTTGGTTTTACCCTTGTTTGCATTGTTCCATTATCGGGGTCTGGGTAATGTGCAATCCAGCACTCATACTTTCTGAGTGCGTCAGTCAGAACGCCGTTGTACCAGTCCGTGTTGCAGTAGATACCGACCTTATAACCAGCTTTCTTCATTCTGGTCAGAAATGCGACGGCAATGTTTTCGACTGCCTGTTTACCGAGTTTTTGCTGATTAGACCACTCAAGGTCGTAGAACACTGGGAAGTCCAGTCCCCGTCCGTTCAGTGCGGCAATCACGTCTTCCGCTTCGTCAATCGCCTGTGCCGGTGTTAGAGCGTATGAATACTTATACCCACCGACAAGGATTCCGTTGTTCTTGCACCCCTTGTAGTTGTACTCGAATGAGCTGTCAACGCCTGCTTTCTGATGGATTCTTAAAATGGCGAATTTGATACCGGATTTAGCCACTTTCGGCCAGTCCGGTTTTCCTTGATTGGATGATACGTCAATACCTTTAATTTCCAATTTATCAACTCCTTTTTATGAAATTTTCAAAGTTTCTTAATCAATAAAATGGGAAGAGGGCTATTGCTCAACAGATTCTACTTCTATTTCTATACTTTGTGGAGATATAATAGTTATTTGCCTGTATGTATCAACAAAATTGACAAGAACTGTTCCATCATCTGTTTGAGTCAATATATTACCGTAAATATTAACTGCTTTTTTTGGTAACGAATCAACGTTCATGGTATCAAATAATACTATGCCCACTCCCTCATAACCAAATACAAATATACTTGAAGGTTTTGAAAATCCTAAATTTTTACTTATACGTATCCGACCAAAAGTAGAAGAAAGACTATCTCCTTGGTATGTTTTTAATGTTGTCTTACTATTTAATTCATTAATCGCCCTCAGTACCGTCTGGTTGCTCGTCTGCAAGTTGCTGATAACCGCATTGGTCAGTTTCCCAACAATCCAGTTCCAAATTCCACTGAACGGCGAAAGCTTGTTTGACTTCGATGTTGCGTCGTAAATCATCAGTGTGTCGTTGTCCGCCGGTGTTGCTTTCTGTGTGTACTCGTTAAATTTTCCCATTATTGCAATCTCCTTTCTAATTCCTTGATACGTTTTTCTTGCTCGTCAACCTTTGCGCTGAGTTCCTGTATGGCTTTAATGGCGTAGTTCAGCAAGTACGGACTGTTAATCTGCTTAATGTCCATCTCACCGTTTTCGTCATATCCGCCACCCAGAGCCAAGTTCGGGTCGATTTCTTCCAGTTCGTCTGCCACGAAACCGATGTTTTGATGCCATCCACCCATCCACTCTTTCCAGTCGAACTGACGGACTTTCATGCGATTGACCGTTTCGAGAGCGTCTGTTTCACTGCTTTCGATGTTTTCTTTTAGGCGGATGTCGGAAACTTGTGAGGTTGTATATAAATAGTCTGTGCTAAAGCCAGATCCACCCCATTTAGCACGGATTCCTAAACGTCTGTATGTTGCCGCATCTCCATGTTTACTACCCGTTCCTGAAAAAAGATAGGCCACTTGCGAATCATCTGCGCTTACGGACGCTACCGGTTGTCTTTTGACTTTGCCGGATGTTTTTGCTTGATTTTCCAAGTCGTAAAACATAAGGGTTCCATTGACAGTTGCGTTTCCGCCTACGCTCAAGCTTTTACCAATAGTTGCACTTCCATCTGTCGAAAAATTTGCTCCAAGTTCGCATCCGTCCGTAAAAAGTGAGTTTGTATTTATTCGGACTTTGTTGTTCAGATAGCGAACAATATAGCCTTCCCATTTTTTGCTCGTATCACCTTCCATCCAAAGTTCAGGCACGTTATTTTGAACTTTCTGTGCGTACAGTCCGTATTTTCCAAGCATCAGTGCATTGTAGTTGTCTGCGTCTGTGTAGTCCGTATACAATCGCAATCCGGCAGTGTTAAGAGATACCATCGGGTTTCCGGTGTTCTTGTTAAGTACGACATATCCGGTATATCCTAATCTCGATATCTGATTTCCGTCAGCATCGTAAATCTTCAACTGACCGTTTCCATTATTCGTGCCGCCAAGACTGATGACGCCACCTTTCATGGCATTGAACGAGATAAACAGCGTCTGGTTCCCACTTTCATCTTTTTCGTAGTACAGCCCCTTGAATTTTCCACTGTCTGACAGGATATCAACTATCTGTTCCTGTGTCAGTGATGCCACATCAACCGCAACGGAATATGTCTGGTAGTCCGCAAGCTTCGTTTTCGACTGGTCAAAATACAATGAAACCTTGAGCATGTCATGTGCATTGAGCGACAGTCCGTTGACATTGATGTTCAACCGGTCAAGCGCCGCAGTCTGCGATACTGTGAGTGCCGACCATGTGGCGCCGTTGTCGGTGGATTTTTCCAGTTTCCACCATCCTTTTTGCGACTGTGCAATCTCGCCGTTTCCGTCACGATAGAACGAATCCACAATGAGCGATGCCGGCGTTATCTTCTTGTCTGCCCCCATAAGCAACACATCCGCATTGCTCTGGAAGAAGTAAGTCCTTCCGGCAGTCCCCTGTTCACCCTTAATCTTTGTCCAGCTATATTTCGTCGGGTCGGTGCTATCGTCTGGCGTGTAATCGGTATACTGCCCGATATACAGCTTATTGACGCTATCATCCACAGAGAAACCTGTTCTACCATCCGCACTGTTGGCATATGCGATATGGAAGTACGGCGTTTTTCCATTTACTCCCGGTGTTCCCGGCACGCCCTGCGCTCCGTCTGCTCCTTTCGGGCCTTGCGCTCCTTGGTCGCCTTCAAACTTGGCCCATGTGTACTTGCTCGGGTCAGTACTGTCAACGCCGGAAAAGTCCGTATAAGTTCCGATGTACTTGTCAGGTGTCTTACTCATCTGTGCCGCTGTCGGGTTCTGTACCGGTGCGTACCGGATATGCAGATACGTTGTCTTTCCATCTATTCCGACGCCCGGGATTCCCTGCGGTCCGGCGTACTGTTTCGCAAGTGAGAACTGTTTCGATACGACAAGGTTATTCAGATATGCGGCTTTGATGTTCACCCATCCACTGTCTGCGGTCAGCCCGGTAACGGTGTATGTCTTAGTTTCCTTATCCCAGTTTCCCTGTATGTTCTGGGACGTCGTAATCGTGTACGTACAGTTATCTGTAATATCCTGCGTGCCGTACATGACGGTCGCTGTCGTGGTACACTCCGGGAACTCCGTGTAGTTTCCGTCACTGTCAACCGGGATTCCCTGATAGTCATTATCAAGCTGTATGGTCATGTTTCTAGCTAGGGATGCCGCTTCAAGGGCCTCTTCTGCTTTTGCGTCATCCGTATATTTATTCAGTTTCTGCCAATCCGACTGAACATAAGATGCTCCCTTTGCTCTTGAAACTGTACAGGTAAGGATGTCTCCACCTTCACTCTCTTCCTGCGACCATAAATCACCGATATCATAAGGCGGCTGTGGCTTTGTCACAAAAACTCTGCGCTTATGATCTGCGGTATCCTGTGCATTTTGAGCCGCCGCAAGAGCTTTTGTGATATCGGTGTCCTGTACAAGAACCCATTCCCATTTACCTACGGTCGAATCATAAAAGAACCGGTAAGCATATCCGCCTTCACCAGTTTCTTTGTTCGGCTTCCAAAAAAACAAATCTCCTTCATGCTTTTTCCGTTCTTCTGTTGTTGTCCAATTAGATGCAGGTTTGTTTTGAAGCGTAGGTTCATAATCGTAGTAGAATGTTTCAATCTGGCCATCTATCTGATCTTGCAATTCTCCTAGTGAGCCAGTTACCGTTTCAGCATAGTCAGATAGTTTTCCGTCTGAATAATCCTTGCTCTCTTGGAGATAGTTTGCAAATGTTTGATTAAGAGATTTCCCTCCACCAATTTGAACACTTCCGTCGAGATATACGGATTTTGTGTCCATATCTACAGAGAAGATGATGCTTCCATCGGTATCTGTTACCGTGATTGCTCCGGCATTAATCCAGTCAGCATTAACACCAACAGCGTTCAAAATTCTCACAATCGTATCTCCGTCAACAGTCATTCCACCATTCCATGTTTGCCCGCCATCGGTTGAAACACCCCATGCTTCTGCGGTCATCTTCCATACAGCCTTTGATTCCGCAAGTGTGGGTTTGTCATGTAAATAAAATATCTGGCTACCGTCCTGTTGAGTCTGGACTGTAGTGTAAACACCGGTGGAATTGTCCAGTCGGTCTTTAAACTCTTGCAATGCCTGCTCTCGGGTTGTTCGCTCTCTCCAAACGGATTTTCTGGCATCCACAGCCGCTTGCGTTACAAGTGAATAAGTCTTTGAACTATTCCGGGCAGCACTTTCGGCATTGCAGGATATCTGTTCAAACGTTCCCGGTTGCAGCACGACATTTGTCAAATAGCTTTTATACTTATTTCCTTTTCGATCGGTGATTAGAACAGCATCACCGGCTTCAAGAACTATATCAGTCAAGCATTCTGTTTCAAACGGTCTAAAAGACATCCCGACGCATTTTTCGCCGATTATACTTGCAACAACCTCTCCGGTTCCTTGCGGAATCAGTTTGTTTGCACTGATTTTCAGAACGTATCCTTCTTCTCCGTACAGATACGAACTTGCTTCTTCGTCCGTAGATGTGGATTCCAGATACTCTGTTACCTGCACACCGGTTATCACCACATCGTCCAAGTTTGGGGTAAAACCATTGGTGGAATTTATAACTGCCCTGTTCGCATCGGTAACTTCTGTGTCATACCATTTTATAGTCAGTCTGCCGTATTTATCGCATCTGGCGTACTGGCATCCGATCTGGCATGTCCATGCAATGACTTGTCTGAAGGTCAGTGCTTCATCATCAGGCCTTGCCGGTATCTGGTAAGAATCTTGATAGAAATTAAGTGTGTCCAGTGTTACTCCGCACACCTTGCAAGCATCCTGTATGATTTGTTTCCTTGTCGCCGGATATTTCAGCTTACTTGCAGAATAATCACGGTCGAACTTCCGCATGTTATCTTCACATTCTAGTTCGATAATTGTAGTGTTCTGGTACGGAGTATCTACGACTGTCATTGTGCATATCCGGATTTTTTCTATCAAAGCATTTTTGTGCACTATGATTTCGTTACCGGTCGTATCCAGAATCTTACCACCGGTAGTATCGAGCAATGCGCTGGTGTCTTCCGGCTCAAGTTCGATTCCTACGTAGCAGATCACCGTAGCATCTGTAAAATCATAATCTGTATACTTGCCATCAAAGTTATTGATTGACAGGTTCAAAGTATTGATATTTGCGGACCCGATGTTAAAAGTGTTGTCGTCAGACACGGAATCCTCGAACTTCATACCGTTCGACCAAAAATCAGCGTTGGTAAGATTGATAACTGTCCCATCCGTCAGCGTTATGTCAGCGTATTTTAAATAATTCCTGTTATCGTTATTTTGTTCATTCTTAAATCTGTCTGAAATATCTCTCAATCTCTCACCTCCTATTGCTCGATCAAGTCAAATTGCAATCCTTCCATCCGTTGATTCCCGACCCACCAGCATTTAAAAGGAGCGGACCGGTCGCCAACATAAAAGGTTCGGACTTCGTGTTTGTTTCCAGACAAGAGATCGGGATATTCAACAGAAATGTACTCTGGGTTGACCGCCTGCACGATTTTGCAAGCTTTTTCCCATTCCGGTGCGTTCCAACCTATTTCCAGTTTTCTCTTCTGTCCAACACGATTCTTATGCATGATCGTGTCATCAGTACGCCCGGATTCTGACGCTGATATGTCCTGAAGTCCCCATGTGAAAGAGGACGGACAAGGCATCGCTGCACCATTAATTTTTATAAAAACGTCTGCCATTGAATAATCACCTCATTTTTGCGCATAAAAAAGCGCCTATCAAAGATAGACGCTTTATGATTATTCATTATACTTTTTTGATGTAATATGATTCCATATTTTTACATATGATGTTCGGGCAAAAAGAAAGAACCGGAGATTTCCCTCCGGTCCATAGCTTTATTTATAAACTACTTTGTACATTGCTCTACGATACGATTTCACTTTTCCATAACGATTATTATTTGTAAACTGCACCATTTCGACAACGTGTGTTCCAGATTTTATATAAATGTCGTCCAATGATCCCCCTCCGCTAACAGAAGTGCCGTGATTTTGATCCCAAAGCGTTCCGTCAATATAGACATACGTCATTAATTCCCGGTCAACATTATTTGCTGAAAAATTGATATATCCCATTGGAAATTGTTTATATAACTGCATAAGTACGGTTTTACCATTCGTACTTCTTTGAGAATTATATTCAATAAAGAAATCTGCATCTCCACACTCTTTTTGATTTGGTAAAAGCATCTTAAGTTTGCTAGGTGTGTTCTTGACCGTAACTTTGCACTTAAATGTTTTACCAGACGCACTTCTGGCGGAAACATAAGCAGTTCCGACATTTTTTCCACTGATCTTACCGGTTGACGAAACTGTTACAACTTTGGCGTTTGAAGATGTCCATCTGTATTTCTGTTTCGTATTCAGCATTTTAAGCTGTGCCGTTTTCCCTTTGTACAGCGAAATGTTAGAGCTGCTGATTCTCGGCGCTTCTACTGTCACTAAGCACCGATAACTCCTCTTCCCGATTTTGGCAGTAATCGTAGCTGTTCCTCGGGCCTTTGCTGCTACTTTTCCGGCGCTATTCACAATCACATTTCTTGAGTTGCTGAACCATTTTGGTTTTGCTTTTGTTCCGACCATCTTCAGCTGCATCGTTTGTCCTGTGCAAATCGTCACCTTCGTTTTGTTAATTTTCACTGTTGCCGCCGATGCCGGAACCGCCATGGCAAGTGCCATAATCATTGCCAGCAAAATCACTGAAAACTTTTTCCACCTTTTCATTTTCTTCTTCCTCCCTTGGATTGATAGTTCAATTATACATCTGATAAAGAGAAACTACAATGAGAATCGCAGTAATTGATTAGGTAAAATCACGCAGAATCCATTTTTTGTGTTTCCGTGGAGTTTTATCGTTCAAAAAAAATCGTGCCCGTATTTAAGCCGTTTTATTTGAGTAAGGCTGTGTCAATGATCTGGAAGTTTGCCCTGTGAATGTAAAGGGCTTTCCCGTCAATCATGAGCTTTGTCATTTTCGGCAACTTCTTCGGAATTTTCCAGTATACTTCGTCACCAGAATATGCTGTAATAGGTTGTCCTAGCTGAGATTTAATCACAACAACTCTGGATTTTCCAAAATAATTCTTGTACTGATTTACGATCCCGGCAACGTAAGTATTGTCAGAAAGTTTTTCCGTAGATTGACTGTAAATATCAGTCTGCTTAAAATCCACATCCGGCTCCAGGCCATCTTGCTCAAATATGCAGGTGTCGCCGCAGCTCTGGATTTCCTTGCCGTCAATATTGATTGTGATCACGGATGACAGCTCGTATCCGCTGACCACAGTTCCATCACTGTTGTAAGAAGTTGTCTTAACCGGATTCCCTTGGACATTGATTTTATCGCCAGTAGTGGTCATCACTTTTGAGCCATAGTTATCATAGGTGCGGATTGTATATCCATTTCCAACCAGATCGCCTTTGATGTCATTAATAGTATCGTCCATCAGAGCACATCCTGTAGTTCCGCCGATAAGACATAGACATAAGATTGCAAGTAACATAATTTTGATTTTCTTCATTTTACCACTTCTCCTTTAACTGATTTATCGGTGTTCCTGCTACTCCGGCACTTTCGCCACTATCAGTAGCCTTGAAATAAGCACCGTCTTTTTGTGGGTACATAAATTCGAACATCAGATAATTCGCAGCATCGCAGAGATACTCCGTGTTGCCAGTTTTAAGATATTTTTTGATGCACATATCATGAGATTCTATAGCATTTACCAATTTCTCGCCGAAATTATCTTTTGCAGTGCCGTATTTGTAAAAGCTTGTTTCGCACCGGTTTTGTCTCAGTTCATCAAACTGATCAGAATATTCTGCCGGCATTTCTTTTCCAAGTCTACTCATTTCTTTCTCACTTTCTAATTAATTACTGTATTATTTTAAGCCAGAATCAAATCTAGCGTATTATTTGTGGAAATTATCATTCAAATATTTTTGAAGTGTTTTCTACTTCATTGGTCACGGCAAGAATCAGTTTTCCCACGAAATGTTCTTCCGGCGTTCCCACGTATCTGCTCCTGAGAGCTTCCGCCTCAGCTGCGAATTGTTCCCACAGCTCAGAATTTTCCAACGGGATCCGCCAGTATTTCTTGTGCAGTCCCCACACTTCCTGCCAGATAGCAAAGTATTTTGTTTTAAAGTCCATGTGTTTCTCCTGCATGTTGAGTTTATAATCAATTGCTGTAATGTTTTTGGCTAGAATCAATTCGAATCGTTTGCGTGAGGAAATTATCACCTATGGTATTTCAAACGGATTTTGGATTGGTTTAGTCAATGTATTCTTGGTTATCCCATTTCTGCTTTACCCGTTCACACAAAATGTCTTGATTTCTCTCTGAGAAGAACAACCAGATATGACGATCGAAGTCTTTTCCGTTTCGTTGGCCAAGGTCTGACTTGAAGAACTCATCTATCATGTCCTGATAGAACCGGAGTTCATCTTTTTCTTCCACGTCCGCTTTCAGAAGTGGTGAATCATCGCCAATGATAACTCCCATGAACTGATTTGCATATTTGACAGAAATCATTGTATGCTGTTCGCCCATGTGTTCCCGGTACTGCTTGAAGTAATAAGCGATAACTGCCATGGTCAGACAGATGTCATGATCTTCCAGAATATTCTCCTGTTCACCATACAGTGAATTAAACTCATTGTACAGAATCTGTGGTACATCTTCGTCCCGGTACTTCTCAGAACGATTTTTCTGTTTTTGCTTGCGGTACACTTCCTTCTGCTCAGTTGTACGTGAGGGTATATTATTTATATCTAGTATATTAATATTATTAGGAGCAGAAGTCTTTGAACCTTTATCATTCTTTGATAAAGTCTTTTTCTCTTTATTTGATAAAATAAAGTCTTTATCTATATCATCTACACTGTATTTATAACTATTATTACTATGTTTCATATTTGGTGTGTCTGAATTACTGTTTTTGAAGTCCTGACTTTCAAAATTTGAAAGTCTACTCTTTAAGTACCTTTTTCTGCCATCATTTTTAAACACATAAAGATATCCAAGCTTTATTAACTTGGAGACAGAAGTAGAAACTTTTGTCACACTACATTGGCAGAATTTTGCCAAATATTCATTGCTCGCAAAGCATCCTTCGCTTCCTTCTACATCAAGACTGTCGACTTCTGCCAGAATCAATTTTTCAATCGCATTTAATCTTTCATCAAGAAAAACCTGTTTCGGGATCCATACTCCTTTAAAATCTCTTGGATAATTAAACTCTTTGTCCATAATAAATAACCTCCTTGTTGGTCGTCGGCATCTCCATAATATGCCAGAATCCTTGATTTATAAAAACAGTAGGCAGGTGCATCAAGGTTTACACTTTTCGGGAGCTACCCTAGCCTACTGAATTTACCAATTAATTTATCACCAGCTTGTATCCATCAAAATGATTATTGGTATATTCTACAAGCTTTTCAGTATCATCGGATGAAATATAAAACATATCTCTTACCGCATACGCCTTAATCCCAATAACTTTCATCATTCTTTTGATATCAAAAATCGTGCATTGTTCAAAATTAGTATTCTTCCTGATGATTTCCTTAACCTTTAAAAAAGAAAAATCTTTTGAACCGTCAATACATCTTTTGTTGTATTTTGGCATATACTTCCTAATGTAAAATATTTCCAAATCATCCAATTCTTCTTTTTTACATCTAATAATTGAAACATTGTCAAACTGTTTATCGGAATGACTATAAGGTCGGCAAAGTCCTGTTATTGACTGTCCAACATAAACTACTTCATCGCCATTCAACAAAAAATATATAATAGGTTCTCTTGCCACTGGAACATTAAGACTTTTGGATTGTTCCTTAAACTTCATAGAAAAAATACCTGCCTTTCGTATATAAGATGCCTTGAATGTATGTAAATCAACAGGCAGGCGGCAAGGCATTTCCGCTTTTCGATGATCGGTCTAGCCTGTTGGTTTTACCGTATTATTTTTCGAATGAAATAAATCCATGATTTACCAATTCGTTTAAAGCTTTTTCGACAACTTCTTTGCCCTCTGAAACACATTCGCAGATTTCATCCAGTTCAAAGTCTGTTCCATCAAGACTCATCAATATGCCGTATATTCCTTTTGCTTCCAACGATAGATTTTTGTTGAGTATAATATTTCTGTCAACTAATCCATATGGCTTCATTTGCTTCATTCCCTTCTATAAAACAAAAAAAGAGCAGACTCCAAGACGGTATCACGGGAAACGGGTCACTGTTTCAACCCAAGTAAATATCATCTTAAAAGTCTGCTCAATATTTTGTTTTTTCGTACAATATAACAAGATATAGGTACTACTCGTTACTCATTCATTATACCGCAATCCGGCAGAAATGGCAATGGTTTTTACCATGCTGGACTAGGGTTTTTCCGCCGGTTGTTGTCGTTCTGGGCTTTTGTGACTGCTTTCGCAATAGCACGTCCATCCAGATTGATCGTATTGGAAATGTACTGCGGAGATGAGTTTCCGCCGGTGTTCATGTTCATCATTGCCATGGCAACGCCCTGTGTTACCGCCTGTGTCATTTCTTCCTTGCCCAGTCCAATGCTTCCGTCCGGCATGTTCCCGGTGATGCTGTCAGCAATGCTCTTCATAGCCTGTTTATTGGTCAACGGAAGGACTGCTTCCTTTCCGGCTTCACCGACACCGATCACGGATGCTGCATTGAAAAGACCACCTTTAGCATACCAGTCAACTCTCGAATTGTACCGCCACTTGTGGGTCTGCCCCTCTTGCCAATCAGTGTAATCCATAGAAATATGTGGAGTTCTGATGTTGATTGACTCCATGCCGTTTCGAAGATTCTGCATAGCCGTTTGACCGATACTGTACATATTTCCGAAATTTCGACTGATTGTATTAACTATACCGTTGATCGCACCGCCGATGCTCGTGTTCATGGTTCCCCGGATGTAAGAAGATATATCCCTTCCCAGATTCTGCCATTTGCCAAAAGCGATTCTGTACTGGCTTCCAAAATGACTGCGGACGGTTTCATCCATTCTGCCAAGCTCTGTACTTGCATCAATCTTCATCTGGCGGACATTTTTGGTTACTTCACGGGAAGAATTTCCCCAGTTTTTTGTCGCTGATGTGCTTACACGGCTGAAGGATTTTTCAGCGCTTGTGGCTGCGGATGCAGAATTGGTTTCAGTCTGCCCGGTAATGGTGTCCCAAGCCCCTTTAATTTTTGAGCCGATTGAATCCCATGCTGTTTTGGTATTTGAACTAATAGCGTCCCATACGCCGGTTACGGTGTTCTTAATGTTTGTGAACGTATCAATTACGCTTCCGATTCTGTCAGAGATTCCCTGTTTCAGTCCAGATATTAAATACCCACCAATCTCAGCAAACACCGTAGACGGAGAATGAATACCAAAAAGGTTTTTAACACCGTTAATGATAGGGTCCGAGATGTTTGTTTTAAGCCATGTTCCAACAGTAGAAATCACGTTTTTAGCACCGTTGTAAAGTCCATTGATAAGATTTGAGCCATGTGTGTAAAGCCAAGTTCCGGCAGTGCTGAACGCATTTTCTATTGCTTCCTTAGCTTTACCGGCAAATTCCGTAACGGTATCCCAATTTTGCCACAGCAGAAATCCACCGACAACAGCTCCGATAACAGCTAAGCCTATCGGGCTGAACAGTACGCTACCCAATGTAGAAAACGCTGTTGCCATAGCTGGTGCAAAAGTTCCTGTAATCCAAGTTCCAATTGAACCAGCGAAGGCAGTTGCAGTTGGCCAAAGCTTAGTGGTTATAACTTCAAGAATTTTCGGGGCAATCTGTGTGGTTATGGTATTCGGGATTGCTTTCAATTTGTCAACAGCTTCCAGAGCGTAAACTCCAACAGTTGTGCCTAATGTACTGGTTGAAAAGGCTGTTGCTATTTTGCTGAGTGCTGTTCCGAGCAAGGTTGCTGTGGCACTGGTTCCAGTCGGCAGTTTTCCCATAGCAACTAAGATAGATGATACCAGGGTATCTGCCTTTGACACCAATCCTACACCGGCAAACGCAACTACAAACTTACCGGCTGTAGTTTCTCCTAAACCAGAAAAAATCCCGCCCAAAACATCAATTAATACTGTGGCTAAATCTTTTAAATGACTTCCCCAGTCTATCTGACTAAGAAATAATCCGATACCTCTTCCGAAAGATTCCCAGTCCGTTTCTCCTGCGATATCAACCAGAGCGTTTAGCAAGTTCGTAATGAAAGTATTTAAGGATGTTCCATTCTCTTTCCACTTGAACTTTCCGATAAAAGTATTGATTCCGTTGGAAATGTTGTTTACCAATCCGCCCCAGTTGAAATTTTGCGTCCATGCAGCCAATGCCTGAAATGCACCGTTTAATCCGGTCGCAATCGTAGTGGCTATCTTTGAGAACGAAATTCGCCCAAAAGCTCCATTCATAGCATCGGCAACCGCAGTTCCCAACTGTTCCCAGCCAGTCAGACCGGCATTATTCTCTTTAGACATTTTCTGAACAAAACCGTCCAGAATGTTCCAGCTTATCATAAATCCACTACCAAGGACTTGACCAAGGTTCGGCCAGTTAACTTCGTCAATCATTCCCCGAAGTCCGGTTGCCAGCTTGTTACCAATGTTTGTGAAATCAATACCACCCGGGCCGATCAGAAGCTCAAAGGTGTTAACCAAAGTGTTGATACCGGCACCGACAGTACGTCCTAATCTATCCCAGTGGATATTTTCGACAAGGCTGTTAAAAGATCGAGTAAAAGCATCACAAAATGCAGAGATCTTCGGTCCTACATTGCTCCAACTAATAACATCATAAATCTTCCGGATTCCGATATTAAGCATATCTGCAATGGTCTTTCCAAGTCCTTCCCAGTCATGGTTGAGAAAAGCTTTGCGGATTTTTTCAGCCCATTTATTGATAGGGGTTTCTTCTTTGTTCAGAGCATCGTCTATCTGGTCCGTGATTCCGCCAAGACCCAATGAAGGCGTTGTACCGGTTCCAGTTTTACCCTTTCCGGTACCAGGTGTTGAACCGGATGAGCTAGAATTATCTGTCAGCTGATTCAGTTCGTCAAACGGGAGAACAGAAAGAGCTTTCTTCAGAGTTTTTGCTGATGAAGTAGCATCGTCCAGTCCAGAAGCTGCTGCATCTCCGGCGTCCTGTAATCCGCTAAGGTCTGCTACGGAATCTTCCAGTCCAGCAAGATCATTTACGACCCCACTTGTGGAACCTTTAATCTTTTTCCCCATCAGAACATACATGAAATTACGGAATGTTTCCGCAGCCTGCATAAGTTTTGACATTAAGGCATTAAGAGCCTGGATTCCCGGAAGAACTGCTGCGATTAAGCCCTGTCCGATAACAGATGCAAGGGACTGAAGATTCATAGTAAGGAGACGTACTTGGTTTGCATATGTCAATTAATGTTATCCTATAGGCTTTTTATCCTATAGTTCTTATAGTTTCCTATAAGTTCGGCGTACATTTTCATCCCATAAGGATGTCGGATACTCTTGGGGATATTATATTCTAAACTCTTTAATAAAAAAGAGCCTAGGTTCAATCCCTACGCTCTACAATGTGCTATAGCTTTTATTCTATAGCCTTATCTCGGTATTAACTTATTGACTTATCCATTTATATCCAAATGCAGTTCTATCAGGTTTGTCGATTACCTTGTGTATGCCCTTGTAGCACACACCTAATTCTTTTCCTGCATCCGATATTCTATTAAACACTTTTAATATTTCTCCTGTATCAGGATTTACTTGAGCTACTTTTCTACCTTTTTTTCGTTTTTGATAATCACTCAAATCTTTTATCGGAAAATCTTCTTCATATACAAAAATAAAGCCGTTTGCGGATTTATATGTTTTGCTCAAAACTCCAGAAATAGTCGTGCGATTAGCACCCGTCATTTCTGAAGCTTCTTGGACACTTTTGAATTTTTGTATGAAATTTCCGTTGCTATCGCATTGAATAATACTTCTCATGCTTGTTGATTCTGGCGTAGTGTACTTTCGCGATCCATAACGCTGAAAATCTTTCTCGTACATAAAAATGCGTCCATGGTCAGTACGCGTTTCACTCCTGCAAGATTCCAATACACTGTTTGCGCAAAAGCCGTCTTTCTCTGCTTCAGTGGCACTATCATATCTTTTAATAAAAGTTCCATCTTTTGCAAGACAAACTACAGGAATTGAGTTATGTCCGCCAACTCCTCCTTTGTTTTCGTTGTATCCACTATGATAAGTATTATACAGTGTGATATAATTTCTTTCAAGTTTTAAAGCTTTTTTTCTTGTATCACAAGTTTCTAAAATTTCCCATTCAAAATTATCTGTTCCGTATTTTTCAATTGCATCGTGAAATTTGCATTTTTCCTTTTCATAGCATCTTTCGTGTTGCCATTTTCGGTTACGGAAATTGTTTGTCTGCCCGATATAAGATTCTTGAGTTATTCTATTTGTAGCTCTGTAAATATAATATGTTCGCATTAAATCACCTCAAACATATTATATCAAAATGTTCGTATTAAGTCAACTTAGCATTTACCGACTTTACCCGATTTTCACTGATGTATTGCTACATCAGGCGGCACATAGTCTACCGGCTGTTCTAGCAAAGTCCCCCTGTTGTGCACTTGTAACTGACATAATGTAGTTATAGCGCAGCATCGTTTTCTGAGCCTGTGTCATGGAATTATAGGCTGTTGTAATGCCTTGTGACAGCGCATATTCCTGTAAGTTGGCGATCGAAAGATTTATTCCGAGCTGTTTTAAAGGCTCGATTTCACCCGAAATGCCCGCCCTGATTTTGTAGAAGGCGGTATCAGTATCAATGTTGTAAAAAGATGCCAAATCTCCGGCTAATCCTGCAAGAGTTGTTGACATTTTCGCAGCTGATTCCTGCGCTACTCCAGAAGCATTCAGCATTGCCATCATGGTTCCGGAGTAATTCTTTGCTGCCAGTTCCGACAGTCCGAACTGCTTTGTCGCCGTAGATGCAAACTTGTATGCCTGATCTGCCATGCTTCCGAAAGCAACGTCTACAACGTTCTCAACCTCAGCGATATCGGAACCGATCTCAAGGATTCCTTTTCCGCCCATAGCTTCGCTGAATTTGTTCATTACAGCTGAAGCAGCTTTGAAGCCAAGGACGGTCTTAATAAAAGAGCCTACATTGGAAGATGCTGTTTTCAGCCCACTGCTCCTGTTGACCAGATTGGATATTCCGGCTGCCAGAAATCCCAATCCGCTCTTTGCTTTTGTCGCTACCCCACCGAGTAACGAAGAAAGTCCCGAACCGATAGAGGAAAGCTTGTTAAAGGAATTGATCACAGTATTCGTGGAAGTCCCTACTTTCCCACCGGCCGCCGCCAACTGCCCGAGGGCTTCAGTCATTCTCAACGTATTCTCGCTGATCTGCGGAGCATCCTGCATGGCGGTAAAGAATTTCTTTATTTCTGTGGCCAGATTAGCCAGCTGCGATGCTGTCTGTCCGGTTTTGTTGCCAGCACTTGCCAATCGTCCTATGGACTGTACAAACATGTTCGTAGATTCCGAAACAAGCCTTGTACTTGCCATGGAATTGACGACTTTTCTTAATTCTTTTCCAAGGGTTTTTAAGCCCGATGCAGATTGGCTAGTCTTTTCTCCAGCATTAGCAAGTCTCGCCAGTGAACCTACAAACCGGTTGACACTGGAAGATACATCCTCAATATCATTTAAGCTATCGATGCTTTTGATGATTTCTCCCATCTTTGAAGTATCAAAGCTACTCATGTCCGCTGTTGCAAGTCGACTTAAGGAATTGATAACATTCGTGATTTTAGAATCCTTGAAGTTCATTCCGTTAAGAGCGTTCATGGTGCTGGAAATTTTTTCAACGCCGGTTATTGCGGGCTGCATCTTCACAGCATCAATTTCTTGAAATTTTTGAATAGCGTTTACCGCTGACTTGACGTTTTTTGCATCAATCTTTGGAATTGAAATATTGGAAGCACCTTTTAAAGAACTTAATCCGGCAGCCAGATTCTGCAAAGATTTCGTACTCGCTCCAAGTGTCGTAAAGTCAACTTTTGACAAACTCCGAAGTTGTCCGGTTAATCCAGACAAATTAGGCACACTTACTTTTGTTTTGTTTAATGTCTGTAAGGCTGTTGATACTCTTCCAATTTCACGAGCGTAATTCCTAAGCCCACCGGTATTGACGTTTCCCAGAGCCGTATCAACATCCTTTAACTTTTTAGCCAGATTTCCCAATGCTTTTGTGGCATTCCTGGTACTGCTATTTATTTGTATATCAAGGGTATCAATGGTATTATCAGCCATAAAAACACCTCCTTTTAATCAAAAAAATAAGGGCAGACAAGACTTTTATTCATCCTGCCTGCCCTTTTCATTGCCTATTTCGGCAATATTCGCATTTGCCTTTTTTATCAGAAGTTCGTAGTAACGTTCTTCCTGCTTCAATTCAGCTTCAGACCGTTTCGGAACATCTGTTTTTTCTTCAATCTGTGGCTTCTTTGTTTTTTCTGTGATTGGTTTATCTGGATATTTTACTTTGCCAGAAAGTGCACTTGATACCGCAGATTTCACATATAAACCGGAAAGCCATGACTGATATTCAATCAGCTTTACCTGAGTTTCTATCTCGTCACGTTTGTTTTTCTCGTACTCACGTATCCTTACTTGAAGATCACGTATGGTACTTCTGAGAAAATCTTTCCGGTTCATTCCGATGCGAACTGCCGCCGGATATAGCTCTGTCCAGATTATTTCGCTGTAGCTTTTTTCTGGTGATCTGTCGGCTTCTTCGGAGTTTTCTTCGGTTTGGCTGCTACGTTCAGATCGTCCATGAACGTCTCCAGACCGGTCAGTTTGAAAAAACCATCTTCCTCCATCTGGTCAAGACACATGGCGAAGATACCGTAAAAGTTACCCTGCTCATCATCCTTATGTTCCTGAATAAACTGCACTGCAAGTCTCTTTGCGGTTGCAAGATTCGGGACAGAACCGTCTGCATCTGGATTGTCACCATGATACTGAAGAAGCCCTGCATAAAACACGGTTAATGCTGTGTTCGGAATATTTGCCATGCCGGAGATCATTTCTTCCGGCGTTTTGTCCACACCGCCACTGGTTGCCAGAAGTGTGTTCATTACGCTCTTAACGCATTCATCATACAGAGATGCTTCAATGCTGTATTCCAGTTTGTACTCTTTGCTACCAATCTTTAAAAGTTTATACATAATATCTTTTCCTCCCAGTTAGATATGTTTGTTATTCGGTTTCGGTTGGCTTGATTGCCGTATCCGGGCCGACATACTCATTGATAGTCAGAGACATATCAACAGTCAGAAGTCCATTCTGATCTCTTGCCGGTTTTGGAATGATAGTCGGCGGCTCAATTTTGGTGAAAAATGCTTTCTGAAGCGCCGGGTAATATTCCTCATACCACATAGACAGACCACTTGCATGAGCTGTTTTGTAAGCGCTGATAAGATCTTCCCACTCTTTGATTGTTTCGTCTGTAACGTTTACAGTTACATTGAATGTACCGCCGGTTGAACCACGACCTGCGATAGTTCTCTCGATTTCGTCTTCGAGAGCGGATGCATCGATAGTCTCAACGTCGATAGCGATTTCATCAGAAGCGTTTATTCTGTGAAGCAGAGTGAATTTTGTTGGTTTTGTTCCCGCTACTGTCTCTACTGCATAACCGGTAAGAGCACCAACGGTACTGATTCCTGCGATATTTCCTGATGCCATATTGGCTCCTTTCCGCCTTTCGGCTATAAATTATTGCAATAAAAAAGAGCCGTAATGGCTCTGACACGTAACCCTGTGCCCGGGAGATAAAAGGATCACCGCCCTTCTACTCTTCTTTGCTTACTTGTTTAATGACCTGATTCACATAAGTACTCAGTCCTGCGACAAGAATGCCTTGTGTGATTGCGGTAAAAACTGCCATTGCAACTTCCTGACCGCCTGTGACTGTAGATGTAGCGAAAACATAGATTCCGCAGACAACTACGCCCAGAAGTCCGAGGATTCCAGGAATGTATTTGTCAGCTACGGTTTCAGCCTGTTTGAGGAATACGCCTACAAAATACAGGACTACAGCTACAACCAGGAGTTCTGGTTTCACATAGTTCATGATCTGATCCATTCTATCTCACCCCTTTCATTCACCGAGCAACTGCCCAGTGTAAATTCTTGTGTATCGGCTAACAAGCCGTTTGATGCTATCGTCAGCGTTCCCCATGAGTTCAGGACCGTAAGTTCTACGAAATCCCATGCCAATCATGGACTGATGACTTTTTTCATCAATTTGATATACTTTCGCAAGTGGAGCTGTACCCGTGGCGAAGCACTCGATCTGGATAGTTGGAACCGTGGCACATTCATCGCCTTCAAGGTCTCCTTCTGTCAGAACATTTCCCAACATGTAAAGTCTTGCATAGGTTTTCTTTCCAGATGCAAGAGTTTGACTTCTGTCCATGGAAAAATTTCCTTTACCAACTACAGGTTCGATCGCTTTATTCCAGCGTTTGTATATCTCGGATATCGGGTTTTTTAATATTTCCGGCATTTAATCACCCTGCCTGTTCTAGCATGTTTTGAGTTTGTGTTTGAATAAACTCTTTAATCTGCTGATATCCCCAGCCACAGTTAATAAGGCTACTTACAAGCATCTCCATGCTTTGCACTTTTGCTAAGTCTTCACCTGTAAAATAATCCCTAACAGCTTCTTTGGGTTTAACGCCAAGTTCGATTTCTATTTCCTTTGCTGTCTTTCCGAATATATTTTTGTATATCAAATTTGTGTAATTTGGATATGCAAATTTCTTATTCGGGCTGTCAGATATCTTCATTTTAATTGTATCTGTAAGAATATGTCTGATAACTACGCCTTTATCACGTTCAATTTGCCATTGCTGACGCTCTACGTGAATCTTTTTCAATTCATCACGCATTGCATTAAACTCTGCGATGTAGCGTTCTTTAAACTCCATAGCCCTTTCGCCGCCATAGCCCATGCAAAGAATTGTAAATCCATCTTCTGTAACGATGTACTCTTTAAGTCTTTTGTTTTGTTCCGAAGTATAAGAGGACAACGCATAATTTCGTTGTCTAAATTCTTCCGAACATCCCAGATTTTCGATATCTCTCAGTACATCGGAATGTCTTTTCTCGAAACCCTCTGCTATTTTTCGGCTTGTGGTTACGATTTTTTCTTCGTATCTTTTACCAATGATTTCTACCAACATAAATTCACTTCTCCTTTTATGATTTATTTTTTTGGCATGAAAAAAGCACCTACCTTTCCGGTAGATGCTTCGCATCTTAATTGTACAAAATATGCGTCATATGATTCCATATTTTAGTATAGGATGTTTAACTTCCAAACACTTCCTTTGCAATATGTCGTATCTGAATAATGATAGCTTCTTCCGCATGGTACATTGGCATATATGCCCTGTTACCATAAGAATGATGTTTTTGTCCGCTTTCATCCACATACCACCATCCGTTTGGGTCGTAGGCGTGTTTTTGATCTGGATAAGTACCAACACCATAATCAGCGCCAGACGGTAATGGATAGCTGTCCGTTCCATAGGAAATACCGGCGCTAAACTCGATAAAAAGAACCTTGTTCCCAGAAAGCCGGACCGCTGCACCAACAATATCGCCATGTCCGTTATTAATAACTTCCGTGTAGTAAGAACCTTTTTCCTCAGTCGGAACAGATTCCATCGTGGTCTGGACAACCTGTATTCCCTCTTGAGCCAGTTTATCAACAAAAATCTGGTTCTTCCTTTGAATATCTTTCCGGTATGCTTCCAACTGATGAATCGCAGACTGCAAAGAATTATGGTTCAAACTGCACCGGATTGTTTTCCTACTCATTGTTGCCACCGATTTTCGCTATTCCATATCGGGCAACTTGTCCTTTTTGAGTATCAAGGATTCTCTTAAGCCTGTAGTCTGGAAGAACAGTCGGGCTGTTATCTCCATCAAGGATTAGTGCTCCGTCTTCCCTAATTTCCGGCACGACATCAATCCACAAGACGTTGCCTTCTTTTGGCTGAAATGTTCGGTCAAAAACCGTAATGTACCGGTCATAGTCGGGAACAATTCCGGCAGACAGTTCTTCTGGCGTACCGGCTGTTGCTGATACTGAAATGTTCTTTTTTTGCGGGTTTGAATAGACAAGTGTTTTATCCATTCCATTGTTTTTTTCTGTTACTGTTGAAATCCATATGAATTGTTTTTGGCGAAGTCTACCTCTCATATATGCACCCTCCATTGACAGAAATTAATTTTCGTGTTATTCTTATGCAGAAATCAGGGAACGACGTATCCCCAGATTTCATAATCTTCCGGTCCCCAGTTCCTCAGTTCTGGGGACTTTTTTTAATTTAAGATAAATTAATTAAAGCGCCCTTTAGTTCAGTAATTTTGTCAGTTATCTTTTCAGATAGCTGAGATTTTACCAAGCAATTCCGTTTTTTCTGTTTCACTTGCCACAATACTCGGCATTTCATCAATCAGTTTCAAAACCGTTCTATATAATGCCATCGGATTGTCATGCGCATCTTCAAGTTTGACATTATTAATTACATTGCAAAGCAATTCCTTGCTTACCAATATCATATTTTATCTCCTTTAAGATAGTTGAGATTTTAGTTGTAGTACATATCAGTATTGATAAACTCAACCTCTAAAAACTCTGTAGGATTTTTTCTCATAATCCAATCTGCGTATGTTGCAATGTTCAACGCACAAAGATAATAACCTACGGCATTGAAATGTGCATATCTCTTATTAATGCTCAAAAGATTTGCTCCGTAGTAGTCATACATTTCTTTTCCATATCTGTATAAATCCATCAGATACACGTTATTAAACATTGTAGCAATCGTTCTGACGGCATCGTTATATCCGTTATTCTCTGGACTTGATGCCTTGTCGAGTGGGTCTGTCATTACAAAGATTTTAGCCTTTGGATAACGTACTTGTATCTTCTGAATTATTTTTCCGTAGTTGCCGTAGTAGGTATCTGCGTTCTGTGCAGGGTCTGAAAGATTAATATCTCCCCTTGTGCCAACTGGAATACTCTGATTGTTGTCATTCTGTCCAAGACCGATAAAATAACAATCGCAAGCATGATTTCCATCAAAAGCAAGGTTTCCACCAAGGTCACCGGTCAACCAATCCCTTGTACTCCATCCACCTCTTGAGAAATTGTAGTAGGTATTACCTGTCATTCTCGCAAGGTACTGCCCCCAAGAAAATTCATATAAATCTGCTCCCTGTTCTATTCCTTGAGCATTTTTGAACACGCAACAACCACTTGAAAGGCTATCACCGATACAACCAACTTTTCTAAATACGTGTAAAAGCCCTGCATCTTTTCTGATGACGGATAACGGATTTTCGTTTGGTACTTCGTTCAAATTATCATCAATCTTTTTGACCATCTCAAAAAGTGTGCCTTTTTCCTCATACATTTCAAACTCGATTGAAGGATAACGAGTTGAGTATGAAATCTGAATGTACTTCGCATTTGTAGGAATGGTAATATCGAATTCCCAAGGCTCTTCGACAGCAGATGTATTTCCACTTTTTCCGCTTAACAAACATTTCCAAGATGCATCGCTTACAACATATGCCATATCACCGAACGCACACGTTTTTACATGTATCGTCTTATCAATCAAAGGTGTAGCATCTGCGATATATGCGATTTTACTGCCTATATAATCAATTCTTTGGCTGTATTCGCTGACAAATTTGCCGTCAATCCAAGTATGCTCGATAGCATATAAGGCTTTTTTATCGCCAATATCTTCCCTTAATGAACTAATCGCATTTCCTGTGGCTTTTGCATCGGCAATACCGCCTTCAACGGTAAGAGTTTTATCTGGCTGTGAAACATTCTGAATGTCCGTAATGGCTTGTTCTTTTGCAGAATTTACATTTTTCACCGCCTCGTCAGATGCAGTTTTGGTAATAGCCAGAAGTTGATTAATTACATCTTTGCTGTTTTCATCAAGAGATGGCTGGTCAACTTCGATTCCTTCTAAAACAGGGATTTGCGCCACGGTAGTGTTCCATTCAATACTGATATTTGAATCAGAATCTGTCTTAACAGCGCAAACAATGAATCTTATTGTTCCCATGTATCGCGCGGCGTTTTTTCCAATAACCCATGAAAATGTTATGTTATCTCCGTTTATAGAAGCATCTTCACAAATGTATTGGTCTTTTATGGAAATGTCTGGATCTACGCCACTTACATTTTCAAAGTTGATTCGAATTGAAAATTTTGATAAATCAAGATTATCTCCCACTATCTTCGGACAAGAAAATTTAATTCGTTCTGCATTTTTATCAGATTGCACCGCCCCAACTACGATTTCTGGAGGTACAAAAATAGTTCGTGTTCTGGAGTCAATTGTGCATATTCCGTTGTTTTCTAATAATGTAGTTGTTTCTGCTGTTGAATCTGAATCCATAAGTAAATCAAGTGCTGATGTCATTTTTTCTACCCCCGTTGCGGAATCGTTATTTTATCTGATGTTATAATAAACTTACCGTTGTCTTTTATACCTGTGACTGAAACTCCAAAATAATCCCACGCAAGAGCTTTAGATGGAATTTCACATTGTCCATTTTGCACCAATATCGGATATTCTTTGTCCATCCGCCAAAAAGAAGCTGCTATCTTGCATCCATTCCATTCAGGCGAAAAAGAAAAGAATGCTTTTAAATATCCAGAAGTTCCTTTTACAAGTCCAGTAAAATCGCAACTTGGGTCTTGGTATATTTTTTGGTTTTCAACTTTAAATTTTAAAATTCTCATACAAATATCCTTTCTGTTTTGACAGGGGGGGGCGCATATATAAATTGATTTCCTAAAATATCTCTGGTCACTACAATAAGAAACGGTCTATCCTACGCCACTTTTTCCAGTAAATATGGAACAAAATGTATCGCTTCATCCCCTACAATATCATATGCGATTTCAAAAATCTGCCTTGCTTTGTCAGCAATCAAATTAGCAATCAATTCTTCTACTTCTACCCAATTCTCACGTGGTACAAGTCTATGCAGTTCTTTAAGAAATCCGCTCGAAAACATCATTGCATGGCTCAACTCATGTAGAACTACCCTTGTGAGAAATTCGCCCGAAATAGCGTCAGAAATCCAAATAATTCTTGTGTTTCCATCCGTCACAGCGCAGGTCATAGTACCTGTACGGTCAACCAGCACTGGATTCTCCGGATAAGTGAACCGAACTTTCCATTTTTGCCCGTTCATGTAAAATTGTCTTAGCATAAAACCACCGCCTTTAAACCAAAAAGCCCCTACCACATTTCTGTAGCAAGGGCCTTGTTTTTAGTTCATCTGTTGAAGAAGCTTAGTCAGATCAGTTTTCATCTGCTGTCTAAGGGTCGCATCTGCATCCGACCACATCTCAGACATGGTACGGATAACATCCTGCGTGTACTCTTTCATTGAACTGTCCATCTTCTGTTTTGAATCTGCATCTTTGGAATCATGGTAATGCCTGCGATTCTCGCTGTATCTGTCATAGGTTTCGCCGTATCTGGACTGCTGACGGTTCGTTCCGTCCATCCTCATGTTACTACGGTCCGGATGATATCCCATGCGGTATGCATCCGAATTATTCAGATACTCGTCCATCCAGCCATCATCTTCCATGTACAGATATGGCTTATATCCCATACGACTTCCTCTACCCTTTGGGGCAAATCTGCCATTGGAATAACGATATCTGTCATATCCCATGCGTCCAAGATACTTCTCTTCCTGTTCGCATTCGTCCATAGCTTCTACGATTCTGTAATCTTTATCTGCACAAATTGCACACTTTACAGCTTCCATGCAGTCCTTCAGATCGTCCCAGTCTTGAGCACTGAGATTATCGAAGCCATGTGTCTTGGCTTTTTCCATAGCCCATTTTCCCATTTCCATTGCAACTTTATGCATTACAGTGCCCCCTTTCTAACAGCCTGTGTAACAGGTGTATCTGCTGTTGGGGCTGTACCATTAATTGCTGTCAAATTGTTACTCGGACTACAAGCCGGATTCCCTAACATCTTGAATACTCCACCAGTTGCACTCGTAGCTACTCTGGTTGCGTACTTCGTTCTGGTTCTTACGCCACAAGCCGTAACCTGTGCACAGCAACGATTCTGTAATGGATACAGGGTTGTTCCCGTTCCTATCTGAATCACTACCGGGGCGTTGATCGTAGTGGCTTCTGGTATGCTCTGTGCGACCACGATGCAATATTTTTCTCCGTTGTTATAGCTGCCTGCCGGAAGTGTAATCACAAGATTACCACCAGTAAACGCAACAGCCTGACTTATCACAAGATGATCGCAGAGCTTGCAAACATTTTTACAACTCATATTTCTACCTCTCAATCAAATAAGAGGTGAGCCGGAACCCACCTCTTAGAATTAGTCAACCTCTAAGGGTGAGTTACTTAGCAGCAACCATTGTTGTATCCGTTGCATCCACCGTAGTAGGTGTTCGGATTCGGAACAACGTATGCCGGGATAGCTGCCGGATTGATTGCATTGATTAACTGCTGTGTCTGAGAAGCCATTGCAGTTGTAAGCAACGCACTCTGGCGATCCTGAGAAGCAGCACGTTTCAGGTCAGAGTTCTCTGCCTGTAATGTTGCAATCTTATCATTTGTCAGGAAATCAAGGATTGCTCTCGTATTGCTGTTCTGATTTTCCAGAAGGTCTCTGGTGTTGTTATTCATTGTGTTCTGAAGAGCACAAGTGTTGGTTGCCAGGTTGTAGTTGATACCCTGGATAGCTTCCCTTGTTTCACAACAGCAATTTGCTAACTGAGACTGTAATGCATTGGTATTCTGCATACCGGCTACAGTATCAGCATTGATTGCCTGTTGAACGCCATTGAAGCCCTGAAGCATTCCAACGTTCATGCCGTTGAAACCACTCTGCATGGTATTGTTGAGTGCATATGTGCTGTCGCAGATACCCTGCTGAATACCTCTGATACCGTTCTGGATATCGTTAAGAGCGAAGCCCTCATTGATATCGGCACGTGTAGCCCATCCTTGGAAACCGGCACCGTTCGCACCATTTCCGCCGAAGCCGCCGCCCCAGCCGCCGAAACCTCCCCATCCGAAGATTGCGAAGATCAGCACGAGCCAAATAAGTGAAAAACCATCGCCGCCCCACATGTCATTGGCACGGTTATTAGAGCCTGTAGCAGCTGCAATGTCGCTAAGACTGTAATTAGAACCATTCATCATGTTTTTAGTCTCCTTAAATATTATTTACAATAGGAGACATCCGCGGCTGTCATCCCAAATTGTAGCGATTTTAAATCACCCAATCATGGGGAAGTGTTATAATCCAAGGAATTTCTGTATAATTCCATCTGGAGATAAGTGCTTTTCATTAAATACATTTTGCTGAATTTGATGCAACTGGTCTGTATCACCTTTTTTGTACAAATCCAAAGCATTTTTCAATGTTGGATTATTTCCTGCAAATTTACTCATATCGTTCATCATGTTATCAACACTTCCGAACCTCTGAGAAATCATTTTTTCAACTTGCTTTTTCATCATGGCATTTGGATTGAAATTCATCTCTGCTTACCTCCGTTCTGCTGCTTGACTTCCGGTGTTACCGACATTTGTGTCGGGAACATGTTCTTTATTTCAGAAATCTCAGAACAAACATCGTTCCGAAGTTGATTAAACATAGCTTCTATATCAATCGGTTTTTCTTCTGCTTTTGGTTGCTGTTGTTCGTCTGGATTCATAAGCCGGTAAACAAAAATCCTGCTTTTTCCATCTGCCTGTAGTTGTTTCTTGTATATTTCTGTACCATCTGTTTTTGGATAATAGACAGGATTTCCAGTCATATCCACATCCTTTGCTTTTACAGTGTCAATGCCATCAACCATTTGCCCTGAAAGCATAGCAACCTGTGGCATCGGCTGCATCGGCTGTTGTATTTGTGCCTGTCCATAAGGCATTGTCTGTTGGTAGTTGTTCTGCAACTGTGCCAATCTATCTTGATACGGTTGTACCGGTGTTTGTGGGTATGGATTCAATGGTTGCGGATAATATGGATAAAATGCCATAGTGTGTTCCTCCCATCTCTGTAAGCTTTTCTCTATGCTTACATTATATGAGAGAAACCTAAGTATTTGAACGACACTATTTCGCCATATTTTCGCCATGATACAAAGAAAAGCCCCGATAATACATCGGGGCAACTTTAACAATCTTCTTTTTTACTTTTCGGTTTATGCGGTCAATGGTTCTTGGACTATACCCCATAATCTCTGCTGTTTCAAACAATGTTTTTTCCTCATAAACTCTCAACCGGAAAAATTCTTTTTCTCGGGAATCAAACCCGGATTCGCTTAGATAAAACTTTCTTTCATCTTCTGAAAAGTCTGTATAATTCATAATCCCACCGCCTCCCTTACAAGTGGAATTGCTTATTATGCCGGAAAGATACCGCTTAATACAAACCCTACAATAGCCCCGATCACGGCCGTGATAACGCAAACAACAATCGTATCGTAGCGTTTTCCCGGGGCTTCCATGAGGGATTTTAAATTATCATTCATTTCATCCACCGTATCTTTTATGTGCCCGAGATCATTGTTGTAAAGAACTATTTTGGTTTCAAGCGCATTGATACGTTCAAAAAAAATGCCGTCACGTTTAGAGTGTTTCTCTTTCATTTCGTGAACAACTTTTTCCAATTCTTCTAAGCGGTGTTCGTTAAAGCAATTCTGTTCACATCCCATCGCTACTCTCCTTCACTCCCATTACATTTTTTTGTACTTCTTCCCACCTCATAATGAAGTACCCCAGCAACGCCTGGGAGGAAATGCGTCACGTTCTCAACCTACTTTTTCTGTCAGATTCCTCTGGCAAAGGGAAAAACGCCGTGATTGACAAATATCTCTGTCTCAGAGTTCCATCCTGCATTTACAGAATTTTCCGAATGAGATGTTTCAAACTCAACTCCTTGTTTTATTAGAAAATAAAGAGCCAAGTCGAAAATGCAATCATAGCATTTATCCATATCTTTATTGATGTTTTCTTCCGTATAACTCTCAGGATAATTGCGTTTTTTCTGGAATGACCGAATAGCTCTTTTGACTGCTAAGGGAATCATCCTTGCGGTCAGTTCATCACCTTCCAGATACATTGATAGATCACTTGTAAGCTGTTCGTCCATGCCATTTCACCTACCCTTGCTGTGCTATAATTTCTGATATGATACCAGCCTTGTTTGTGGAAGTCAGGGCATAACCATTGTCACTTGCAAGCTGTCTCAGCTGAGCCACAGTCATACTGGACAGCTCGCTTTCTGTATACTTATGTGTAACACTCGCTACAGACGGTGACTGGCTGTTTTCATCAAGGCTATGCCCGCTTATTCCCCCTTTGTACCGATAACGATACCGCCATTGGCTTTCGGTGCTACCGGAATAAACATACCGGATGCTTTTGTCCAAACAGCAACGGGATCCTGTGTAGCCCACATGGAAAGAGTAACAAAAGAGCGATTCTCTTCTTGGATGAACTGTCTGTATTCATTCTCTTCCGGTGTTGGTCCCCAAAGTCCAGTACCGAAGGAACCGCCTGCATCAGCTTCGTAGAGAGTGAACACATCCTCTTTGAAGTATCTTCCAGTCATCAGAGTTCCGTCTGCTTTTCTGTAACGGAATTTCTCATCACAGCGGCCAACAGTGATTCCGTACTCCTGCATGAGCAGATTTGCAAGCTCCTGTCTGGTAAGGAGACGTTTATTCGCAGCTCCCAGAACAGCTGTCTGCATAGCTGTGTTGTTTCTCATGTAGTTGATCATCTTCAGAGATGTAACTGCATTTGTTACTACGTATCCGGAATCCTCGGCTACAGTTACCATCTTCTGAATATCGCCCATGATATCTGCATCTGCTTTAGACCAATCGGTAAGATCAACCTTTGCAGAACTCGGAACGCCATAGTCAATAGACATGTCAACATTGTTCTCTTTGATTTTTACTACACCAGTAGCAAGGAACTGTCCTTTCATAACATTCGCTCTAGCAACAACGCCCTCAAACAGGTTTGTGGCATCGTCAAAAACAAAGTTTGTAAGAGTTTCGTTGTCTGGAACGCCATTTTCGATAGCTTCCTGGAGACGCTCAGACTGATTGATTTTCCTCTTGATAAAGAGTTTTTCAGTCAGAACTTTCTCGAATCCCGGTCTGGAGCCGATTTCTGCTTCGGTATCAAGAGCGTGAACAAATGCTACCTCCGGCAGTCGTTGTCCAGCCATAAGTCTGTAATACTCGGCTTTCCAATACGGTGTTTTTACATCCGGGAAAATGGTATCAAGGATACCAGGTCTTGCCACAGAAAAATTCTGAGCGAAATTCAATCTTTCTTCTGCTGTGATAGATTCTAATACATTGTATGGCATATTGGTTATACCTCCTTAAAATACTGGGTCTGTAGTGGTTACAAAAACAATTCCCTGCGCAGCAAGCTCTGTTTTTGCAGTTTCGTCGACTGTAACTGGCAGCCTTTTCTCAAGGACACGTCCTGCTACGATCACGGAAATCGGTCTTTTAGCATCATCTGTCATATCAACATCTTCAAATACGATTCCTTTTGCACCAGTCCCATTTGTCGGATACACGGAACCTGCTTTGATGATTTTTTTATCATTTACTGCTGTTGCGTTTGTTGCGTCTGCTGTGTAAGTTTTCAGTACCAGCCCAACCTCAGATTCGAGAATGTTGGGAGTTGACTCATACTGTTTTGTTTTCATAAAAGCCATAATCTAAATCTCCTTTACTTACTTAAAAATTAACCGGTGCATTGTCGCTTGCCGGTTCTGTTTTGGGGTTCATGCGTGCTGAGTAAGCTTTTGCATACTTAGCTGCCGGACTATCGTTATCGTCTTTTTCCTGTCCTTTGTCTGGATTTCCGCCACCCGGATTCGGAGTATTATCGAGAACTGATTTCTCCCATTCGGATTTTGCGTTATCCAGAGCTGCTTTATTTGCTTCGGAAATTCCATCAACAAAAGTTTTGACTTCCTTCATTACGTCTTCAGACTTGTCTGCTGGCATAGACGAAAATGCTTTGATAGCGCTTGCATACGTTTCTATAGAAAGGCCCGCATTAGCGAAAGCAGATGTAATCTCACTGGAAAGTGCTTTCCTGTTGGATTCGGCAAGTGCTTTTTCCAGGTCGGAAATCCTCTTTTCGTTTTCAGCTTTTTCCTTCTGCCGCTCTGCTTCCTGTTTTTCAGCATCCGTCATGTTTTGGGCTTTCAAATCATCCAGCTCCTTTTGAAGGGAATCTGCTTTATCAGCTTTTTCTTTCAGAGAAGTGTTTTTTTCCTTCACTTTTTTTGTCTCTGTTTCAACAGAATCAAGATATTTAGTCACCTGCTCTTCGGACGGTTCCTCGATTCCAAAGCCGATAAGTACCTGTTTTGCCTGTTCTCTTGTCATAGAAATCTCCTTTCTTTCAGACCATCACACTTTTTTCACACGGTTCGCTCCGCACATGATCTGTACCCGATTTACGCTCACGGGCTATTGCATTATTTTTGTGTATTAAAAAAGGAACCTTGGATGTTATTCCTTGGTTCCTTTGATAATTGAATTTACGAGTTTTGATTGACAGCTGAAGAATTTACCGTCGAATCAATTCCAGGCGGATTCTGACTGTTTTTGCCAATCAATAGTTGTGCTTTTTGCATTTCTACGTCTGGGTCTGCCAGTTCGGGATATACAGTTCCCAGGTAAGGTAAACTCATTTCATATACCTTTTGTGGATCACTAAATAATCCGCAAGTAATCAGCGCAATCAGCGGATGAATTTTATTTTTAAACAGATAGTCAAGAGCCTGTGCTTTGACAAGCATGTTATCTGTTGGGTTTCTGGTTATTTTTACATCGAAATCTCTTGTTGAAATTGAAATGTCCTTAGTGGTCTGCCGAATGATGTTCAGAATGATTCTGGCACTTGCTTTCTCAGCCTCCCGGATAAATGGTTCATCCAGTTTTGCTCTGCGCTCTGCAAAATCCCATCCGTTTCTGAGATATACAGCTTGACCGGTATCGCCAGACGATTGTTGCTGTCTATCCGGCATTCCCTCAACAATAAGCATGTTGCTGTAGATATCGTCTTTTGCGACTTGACTTTCTGTTTGATTCAGTTCAGCGGTCATCAGGTCAACATCTGACTGACAGCCATTTCCAGTATCCTTTACAGAGATAGCGCCGAGCTTAATCATTTTCAGAAATTCACTTTCATCAATCTCACAGTTCTTAAACTTCATAAGAGCTTGCACGAACTGTTCTACGCCATCCATCCTGTTTGACTGCATGTTGTTCATAGTGTCAAACATGGTTATCGCAATCTCGATATCGGAAAGACGATCGTGGTTATTCGGGTACTCAACTACCGGGATGTCACCAAAACCGTTGATGCCGGTTTTTGTAATCTGTCCATTCTGAATCTCAAAATATTGTTTTGCCGAAAAGCATAAATAATACTGCTGTTCGTTTTCATCCTTGAGAATCTGAACCGAGAGCATCGGCTTTCCGTTTTTCCGAGAATAAACAATGTAGCAATCACCCGGATACGGTATAAAAATCCGGAACGGTGGTAACTCACTGTCCTTTGTCCAGTCATCTTCTTTCAAAATTGCTTTGTATGCGGTTCCTACAGCGCTTTGATAAGTACCTAGTTCAATGTTTCTAGCTTCTGCATTTGCTTCGTCCAGATAGTCGTTGAACAGATCTACCTGCTCATTTGCTTTTTCTGTAGCTTTTTTCTTCTTGCACACATACTGGATAGGTTCGCCGTATGTCTGTGATGCTTTGAAACGGACAACTTCCAGCGCATGATTCTCACATACACGGTTGTTGATCTCTGGTCGCACCACCTTTTCCCTGTATAGAATCGGCTGGTCTCCTTTGTAGTACCGGTACAGATAATTAATCAATACCCTGTTCCGGTTATGAGTGCCGATTGTATCAGAAACAACTTTTCTGACGTTTGCTGTTGTGATCTGGCTTACACCAGTATAGGCAATTTTGCGACCAAATTCGCCCCGGCATAAGTCAATGAAATTCATTTTATTTCTGCCCACTGCCTACACCTCCCATTTTCGGGCATTAAAAAAGCACCGGATTATTCTCCGATGCTCGTTTTACAGGTTACATTATATTATACATAGAACATACGATTCCATATTAAAACATATTAACTTTCAAAATGCTTTTGTTTCCGCAAAGCTTCAATGGCTTTTCCATGACAGGAACGGATATGCTGTACAGAATATCCCATCTCGTCTGCGACCGTAACCAGATTTTTAAATTCTATGTATCTCTTATGGAGTAAGGATGAGTACATGGAGTTTTCCATGTCATTAATATCTCCGGAAACTTTCATTTGCAATTCTGCCAGTTCCTTGACATCAGATGCTATTTCCTGCTGCAATTCAACGATTCTGGTTACAGCATCACCAACACGGTCTTTTCCACCGGAAGTCTGCACTTTATCTCCATTTGAAAAAGAAGATATACTGGTTGCCAAAAGCCTTAAGCGGTATTCTTCCTGTATTTTGTTCTGTATTTTTCTATCAGAATCTTGCACTTGCTCAAGATATTGTCGTGTGTTCATCTCATTCTCCCTCCCCATAATGGATTGCGCATAGCCGTCACTGTACCTACATTTCCTTTTTCTATAAACATCTGAAGCTGAGTAAGACCGTCCGGTGCGTCATCATGCACATTTTTTCCAAGCTGGACAAAGAAAGTAAGTTCGTCCATGGCTGCTTGATACTCTTTGCTCCGATGTTCTTCGTCCAAAAAAATAAAGTTTCTTTTTATATCATCTGAATATGCGATGATCTTAGACATTTTCTCCATGTTCCCCGGTGCACGGCTGGATGTGCAGCTGCATTTATACTTCTGTTCTTTAAGTTTTTCATCCACGTACATCTTGTACATATCACCACCGTTGTTTGCCTCGAAGTTAATCTGTCGTATCTCGTTTCCAATGATTTTTCCAACAACAAGCGGAAGGGTAACTTCTTTCGTTCCTTTATTAAATACCCAGTCAAAAATATAGATATCTCCATTTTCGTATTCTCGCCCAATAGGCATTGAAAGACTATCTCCACCGCCCCATGCAACATCACAGGCAGTAACAACACGGCTGTCACCTTCCGGAAGTATTCCATTGTAGTACCGAAGTCCATCTTCTGGAAAAAGGATTCCTTCACGGATAAATGGATTTTGCTGATATTTGGCTTGCCATTCATTAGCATCCAGCCTTGATTTCATATCCACGTAATATTTTGTGGAAAATCCTACTCCGTAGTCATAATCAAAGTTGGATTCACCATTTTCATTCAATGCCGGAATCTTCCTAAAGCGGTACCGTGGATTGTTTTTCTTTTCAGTCTCCACTCTTCCAAGAGGATCCATGACATTCCATCGGGTTCCGACCATCAGCTCTCGTGCACCGTCATTTTTACGGTCAACCAGAACGTTCAGATAATCCTGATACCGGTTTTCCAGACGTGTTGGGCTTAATGATTCAGTTCTGTCACGAACAAGGTCATCCACATATAAGTAACCGTCTGAAGATATGTCTACGGAACCTGTCCATGTTCCATCAATACCACGACAGGTCAGCGTCGAAAATCGGTCCGGTGCACCAAGATTAATTTCTTTCTTCTCTGCTGACTTCTTTTCAAGAGTTGCAGACGGAAAGATTTCGCTGAAAGTATATTCTGGTGTCGAAATAAGGTTCTGTATTTCTCCGTAAAATCCATCGGCAAGGATTCCGCTGTGACCACTCATGGCGTTATGGCTGTTCGGGCGTTTACCCATTATCCAGGACAGGAAAAATATACAGGTGGTTGATTTTGCTGTTCGGGGTGGCATAGACACGCCAAGAAACTCAATCTTTCCGTCCTCTAAGTCCTGTAAATCCTGTACGAGAATATTCAGTGTCTTTTTTCTCGGCTCATAGAATTTTCTTCGTGGCTGTCTGTTCTTTTCCATGTAGTACAGATAACTCTCGAATAGCCATGGAGCTTCCAGCAGCAAATACTGCCAGTAGATATCATCAAAATTACCGCTTCCCGTCAGTGCAGCTTGCCTTGCGGCTACGTTATGGGAATACTTACTTACTTTTATTGCCATTTGCTGTGCTTCTAAATTCTCCGTAAACGGCAAATCAATGTTCATGTTTAATAACAGATCAAGGCAGTCTTTCTGATTCTGGTAAACAGACATATCTCCACTGATGATTTGATTTAAGACTGCCCGATACCATTCAAATGAGCCTTCTGTAAATTTTTGCATAAAAATAGAGCCAGACCTCCTTTCTTCTTAGGATTTAGTCTGGCTCTCATGTGGCTCTTTGACTGTTATTCGCTTGCTTTGAAGTTATATATAGGTTTGATAATATCAACTATTTCTACGGTATCTTTGATGTTATCAATAATTTCTTGCGGTGGTTTGTAAGCCATAGGGCTTTCATCAATCGTAGATTTCTGAACGGATGTTGTATATATCCCATTCATAGACTCCTTAAATTCTTCTAACGAGATGTTTTCTTTTGCTTTTGACCGACTCATAATACGTCCTGCACCATGAGGGGCTGAACAATTCCAATCCTCGTTTCCTTTCCCAACCGCAATAATACATCCATCTCGCATATTCATTGGAATAAGGACTTTTTCCCCATGTCTAGCTGATATTGCACCTTTACGAACAATGTTTGTATCGTGATCAATATAATTATGAATTGTATCAAACCATGTATTTCTTTGGAGTGTCCAATTCATAGTGTAAAATATAGCACTCTGTATACATCGTCTGTTTATTCTCGCAAATTCTTGACAGATTTTCATATCATGCAGATATTGTTTTCTGTGTTCTCCTGTCAAGTAGCACAATTCTTTCGGAATACCCAGTTTGTCTGGATTCCATTTTCGTTTTAATTCGTCAATACCATTTTGGATTTCCTTGCGCCTGCCAGAACGCTTGTATTCTTTCACCATTTTTTGTATTTCAGCTTCGAGCTTGTCTGTACCTTGCATGTCTTCTATGGCAATTTTTTGATATATCTCAGCTACTTGTTTTCCGAGGTTGCGACTTCCAGTGTGAATCACAAGATAATTTGTCCCTTTCGAGTCAGTGTCAACTTCAATAAAATGATTTCCACCCCCAAGCGTACCAAGACTCCTGCGAATCCATTCGATATTTTTAAGCTGATGGAAGCAGTGAAGTTCTTCTAATTCTTCAAAATTTATGATTTCGTCACGTACATTTCTTCCTGCTGGAACAATGTTTCTTATTACTTCGTCAAGTTTTTTTAAATCTATTGTTCCCACATCAATAGGAATTTGTGTTGTAAGCATTCCACATCCAATGTCCACGCCAACAATGTTCGGAATTACTTTATCTCCGAGATCAGCAGTAAAGCCAATTACGCATCCTGCTCCTGCGTGAACATCTGGCATGATTCGTACTTTGCATTCAGAAAATGCAGGCTGTTTTATCAATGTATAAATCTGATTTAATGCTTCTGGTTCGATGTTTTCTGTAAATATCTTCAAGTCACTCATAATGGCGCTCCTTTCTGGCTCTCTGGCTGATTTATTTATTTTTCTTATTTAATTTCAAGTATTTTCTATATTTGCGACTGTATTTCCGAAGAATTAAATCAAGCATAATGCTGTTCGTCTGTTCTGTGTTTTCAGGCATAGTTGTGAGATACGGATAATCTTCTTTATCGTCTACCAACGTCTTGAAAATCAAGTCTAAAGCAAACTGAGCACTGATAGGTGGGTCGCACAGTTCAAAGTCTTTATCCTTGTACCACTCATCAATCTTCTTTTGAAATCCATCAAAGGATATTTCTTCGTTCCATATCATTTGCTCACCTCACAATGCTTCTAAACAAATCCCACCACTCGTCTTTTTTATTTATATCTTCTACTCGTTCAAACATAAATTTCAATTTATAAATACCTGATTCTGATGTAACCGATTCCGTATGCACGAGTTTGAATTTTCTTTTAAGATATCCAATTTCAAGAATGCATTCCTCCGGAAGATCAGTGTAATTCATGACGCATTCTACCCAAATAATCCATCTGTCTTCTTCGTAATGTACTTCAATGTCAGCCATTGCATTAATGATTTCTCTATAAATAATCTTAACGGGATAATTCACTGCACCATATTTCATACATTCACCTCAAACTCTTTCTTGCAGTTACTACCCTTGCATTTCAATTTAAGATGCCGAATTTTTGTTTCTGGGCTAATCAGAAGTGCTTTCTTCTCGCAAAAAGGGCAACAATACCACAGTTTGCCATTGATGTTCTTTATTAATGCCCGTCCGTCCCACGGCTCCGGTGAATTCATTACCTGAGAGAAATCTATCCCCTCGGATTCAAATGCTGATTTAATGCTCATTAAAAAATCTCCTTAAATTTTCTGCCGATCAAAACCATTGTCTTTGTTTCCCCAATACGGATATTGCTCTAAGCGTTTTCTCATATACTCGTACGGATGTGTTTTTGCAAAGTCAGCAATTTCTTTGACAGGCTTACCCTTCGTTCTGGCTAACTTTTTTGTTTCTACGCCCATGTCAGTTTAACCCATGAATCTTTCTCAGATTTGCATATCGGTCAACGATTACATCCAATGCGGCCTGAAGCTGGTTGATTGTGATGCAATCAGACTGGTGCTGATCTTCATACATTTTTAAGCTTGCAGCAAAATCCGTCTCCTTTTTATCTGGCTGCGCGTCGTTAATTAATTCAGGTTCTCCATACATCATCATCACATCACAATCTCTTTCCAGCTCAATCTGGTATTCTTGTAAATCCAAAATTTCATGCTGTCTTTTCTCACATTCTTCAGACAGTCGGACAACTTCATTCTTTAGCTGATCTACCGTACAGTTCTTCATATCTTCAATTCTCATGGCATCCTCCCTCAAATCTTGGTAAATATTTCCATGTCGTAGTTATCTCGAATATAATCCACGCATTCACTGAGCTTTTCTTTTAAGATTGGGTCTTTTGCAATATCCGGATGTATCGTGTACATTATGCAACTGCCTTCTCCTCCCTCTTTCTGGAATTTCCGCCAGTTAAAAGTCATTGTAAACAGTGGAATCCTTGTGAGATTCTTTGTCTTGTGCTTTATATAGAGATTGCAAAGCTTTTTAATCATGGTAATTCTCCTTTCGCAATCAAGCTGTCTTCTCAAACAAATCAAGAATAAATTCCCGACCCATCTGCGTAATCCGTCTATGGTAGATTACTTTTCCAGAATCCAATACTTCTTGTTTGATCTCCTCGTATCCGCAATCACTATAGTTGGAGTACATCAACCACGTACCGTTTACCTGATACTGTATCTTCTTTTCTGCCAGGATCCGGTTTAGCTGCATCGCTGATTTCAGTCCCAGTTCTTTGGCAATTTCAGTAATGGTATATGTTTTGTTGACGTGCATCAGGATAGCATTCTTTCTCTCAGCTTCTACTCTTGCAGCACGTTCCTCTTTCAGTTTAGTCAGAAGCTCGATGCCGAAGTCTGGATTATTCAGGATATTATCAATAACATTGTCCGTAGCATATATGCCGTGTTTACGGATAGTCTTCAAAATCTCTTTGACTTCTTTCTTAAACTGTTTTGCAATCGGCTTTCTGGACTGCATCAAGACTTCGTAAAGTCCGTTCTCGGTAAGCATATTCATTTGTCTGTTCTGACCTGCCCTAAGGATTGTTGAGACCAGTTTTTCATCATCGTCAATTCCTCTAAGCATTTCTGTTACGTTACTATGCTCAATCCAATCCGCAACATCATTCGCCACAAACAGTGGTTCCTCTGCTGTTCCGTAAACCTTAAACTGTTTTCCTAACACTTCCTGCTCATTTAATACCTTCAGTTCGTTCATTTCTCTCTTTCCTCCCTGTGCTTCATCTGGCACTTGATCATCTTTGCTATATTCTCACGTTCCTGCTTTATTCCATGCCCCTGACGGAACAATTCGCACTCAAGGATATTTCCGCATTTGGAGCATTCATCTTTGATTTCTTTGCCGAATACCTTCATCGTTTTTCATTACCGCAATAGATTAAAAGATAACTTGCCAACTCCCTGAGGTCGTTTTTGCTATATAAGCGGATCCCATCTTTTAATCCTCTGTCAATTAGCCAATCTGCTAATTTTAAAGGTTGTTTAGGGGGTTCTCCCTCTTTTGGGGCTGCCGCTTCAGCATTTGACTGGATAGTCAGTCCGTACCACAAATGACGGTGCCAGTATTCCAACGCTTCTGGGCTGCATCTCTCTTCTAATTCCGAAAATACCTTTTTGTAATCAGATAATTCTTTCTGTATTTTCTTTGCTTCTTGTTCTGTCATTTTCAATACCCTCCCAACATTCACAGCTATCACCAAGTAACCTTTTCTATAAAATAAAAAGTCCGGTGGGTGGACTTGAACCACGCATCGTCACCCAACGTGAACCACCGGAACCAATCAGAAGGTAAATTTGAGCATTTTGGAAATGCTTTCCGGTAATGGCAATTTACCGGAATCGGAAAGGCAGGAATCGAACCTGCGACACATGACTTGTAAGTCACTGCTCTACCACTGAGCTACATTCCATGCCGCTTACTACGGCTGATCACCTCGGTAAATGAATGAGATGATTTCCATTTTGCACAACATATAAATGATATGCTTTTCGTACTGCCCAGCAGTCCTCAGGATAAACATCAACCTTTTCCCATGGGTTTAATCCGCTTGAACCATAGACCGCCCGTGCACTGACAGCATAGAACGAACGAATTAATTGCAGGAGACGGATTTGAACCGCCGTTCTCAAGGATATGAACCTTGTGAGATTCCACTTCTCCATCCTGCCTTAACCCGGTGCAATCCGGGTTAGCAATAGGTTTATCGTGTTATGCTTTCCACTAGACTGTTTTCATCCGTGCCAGTCCCACGGAGTTGTTTCGGAGGATTATTCCTGAAATGCCTCTTGAAAACTCCCTGTCGTCAACGTGCACTCATTGGCGACATATTCAACTCAGAGACAGAACCGAACGGGAAGTTGCTTTTTCAATCCGGCTACGCCGTTACGTACCTTCTGGAAAACAACCCACATACACACATTCGGCAGTTTTTTCTATCCACAAAACGGATGGACAGCTTTGGGAGAAATGGAAGCTCTGGGGCTCGAACCCAGGACCGACCGGTTATGAGCCGGTTACTCTGACCAACTGAGCTAAGCTTCCTGAGTAGCAAAAAGATACAGGGTCGCTGCGATATCTGTATCTTTACTACTGTTGCAGTTCTTGACCGCCAACTGCAACAAAGGTTGAAACCACCCGGAACATTTGACTGTTCCTTTAGTCATCGCCGTTGCGATAGGTGGTTAAAGGGTATTTCATGAAAAAAGGAAAAAGAAAATCCAATCTGCATCAAAGGAAAAATGAAATCCGATGCAGAGCGGCGCATGTGGGATTCGAACCCACGCATAACGGAGTCAAAGTCCGGTGCGTTACCGCTTCGCCAATGCGCTATGTTGCGGCAGTCGCTCAACCCTGCCGCACGTGATATACTTCAAAAAACACCATTGATATATTTACGTTTTTTCCTGGAACGCCTGTATCAGCCGTAACTCATTTGGAGGAAATTTGGTTTTGGATATCTGTTTCATTATTATAAATCCGTACTGATACAGGCTATCTAGGGATTTCATGCCTCGTCCTGTCCGTGATAAACCTTCCTCCAAGTCCATACGGCGAGGACTGTACCTTTGCTTTTATTATTTTAACCCGCTCTACCAATATCAGCGGAGTTAAAACCATTGGAAATGCCATTAACATTTATTTCACCTCACAGGGATGTCAAAAATAAAATCACGCTCATTCCGGTTCCAATAAGAATCATCGAACAAGCGGCAGATTCCCATTTGTCTTTGTTGTTATTTGTCACGATCTCGGAACTTGCCGAAGTGAACATCAGGACGTTGATTGCAAGTGCGATTATCGTGAATATCGTCCTCATCGTTCTTCTCCAATCATGAAATCAAGAATTTTTTCTGCTGTCTCTTCTTCGGGCTCAAATGGAAGTCCACATGTAGAATAGATTTCCAGAGCCGATTTCAGGCTTGATTTGAAGCCTTGGTATATCTCTCCATGTTGAAGTAGTTCGTGCCTTAAAATTAAAATCGCATCAGTAATTGATTGAGAACTGGTGTTTTTATTCGCTGTCGTTAAGCTCATACTCGCAGCCCCTTTCCTGTGCATTGCAGTACACCAGAAGATGCTCTGCGATTTCCTGAAGCTGAACCGGGTCGTATTTCGGAATTGCAACCATTTTGCCTTCATGCATTGGGAATAGTGCGAATACCGGTGCGTCCGTAACAATCGTTGCTTTTATCAACATAGCTGCTACGTCAACTGGTTCTGACGGTAACAGCTCATAGATTCCTTTTTCTTTATTCATGCCTCTTTTACCTCTCCAAAATATTCTTTGTATAACTCATAGTCATTTCTTCCAATCAGGTCTTTAACCTTGTATTTTTGCTCTATTCGAAGATCACTGTATGTATAAATGGTTTTTGTGACCTGTATACGATAATCGCCGACATCAGTGATTCCGCTTTCAGTCTCGATTTTTTCTTTAGCGGAAAACCAGTTTCCGTTCGGAGTTAAGAAGTAAACTCTTTGCACTGCTCTTCCGAGTGCGATATATTCCAAACTTGCTTCATCCGTAAAAACCTTTTTCGCCGATTCTGTATCGTACAGCATTCCGTCCTCCAGAACAGCTTTCTTGTGATGATACTCGTACGAGCGGTCATGAGCTAAAGGCTTTTCAAGCGGATGGCATTCAGAAGACCTTTTTTGTTTTTTAAAAAATTTTTCAAGCATCGTCTTTTACCTACCTTTTCCGAAAATACTGTGTCAAGGCTTCACGGGTGATCTGTGACACGCTTTTGCCGGTTCGGTTCTTTTCAGCTATAAGTCTTTGCTCCAATTGGTACGGCAACCGGATGCGAATGGATTCACCTTGGATATTACTCTTTTTCATATGATGTATCCTCAACTTACTATTTCCACTGGATAACCTAGCTTTTCTTCAAGCTCAGCTACCGTTATTTTACGTGGCTTATTTAATTTGATTTTCACATCTTGCACTGCACCATCTTTGTTTTTAGCAATCCCGCGCCCAGTGTATATGTCAGCTTCTTCATTAGCGTATACACTGAGATGATTGTATCCATATGTACGGCACCACCTAGCAGCCAGATCAGAAATTTTCATCAATTCTTCCAGCTCATTCCCGAATAAATGTGAATACAATATAGCTCGATCATACATTTCCTGTGTTACTGCTGACAGCGCAATCACGCTTTTATACGGACTTCCGATAAAACGGAAAAATCTGCATGATTCCATTACTTTTTCGCCTTTCGGAAGCGCAAAGCCTTGAGAAATTGCCATCTTAAGAAGCTTCGATGATTCAATATCGCTTTCTGTGATAACACACTTATTTGTAAAGTCTATCATTACTGTTCCCCTCCCAACATTTTATATAGTGTTCCTCTTGACACTCCCATGATTTCGGCAAACTGAACTTTGGTAATTTCCCCAGCCTGCCATCTTGACTTTGTTTTCTCGAAGAGTTCTTTGTCTACCTCTTTTTTTGCTCGTCCTTTATATTTCCCTTGAGCTTTCGCAATCGCAATTCCTTCTTTCTGTCTCTGACGAATATTTTCACGCTCTCTCTGAGCTACGTATGAAAGAAGCTGCAATACGATATCAGCAATCAGAGTTCCGGTTAAATCTTTGTTTTGCGTGGTGTTAAGTAATGGCATGTCCTGGACAACGATATCTGCTTCAATCTCTTTTGTAATTTTTCTCCACTCAGCTATAATTTCTTCGTAATTCCTTCCAAGTCGATCAATGGAATGGATCACCAGTACGTCACCTTTTTGAAGGGAATCGATCATCTTCTGATATTCAGGACGGTTGAAATCCTTGCCGGATTTCTTGTCCATATAAATTTTATCAACGCCTTCTTCTCTCAATGCTTCCATCTGTCTCGCTTCGTTCTGTTCTACTGTTGATACTCTCACATACCCTATTTTCATATATACACGCCTCCGTTTCTTTATAAGTCAATTATACACTTTAACGTGTGCAATGTAAAGTAAAACATACACATTTAAGTGAAATTTCATTGCTTTTTATAACGTTTGCGTTTATTATGTAATTAGGAGGTGTTTATATGGTATCTAGTAAAATCAAACAAATCATGCGAATGAAAAAGGTTACCAACATCCAATTAGCAAAACATCTTGGAACATCACCGCAAGCACTGGCAAATAAATTCTCAAGAGATTCGCTATCTGCTGAAGAGATGATATCTATTTTAGTCTTTCTTGACTGCCAAATCGCTGTCGAAGCGTTGCCGGACATCATTGTTAAATTTAATAGCAACGATCTCAAAAGGGAACCGTAATGGTTCTCTTTTTTATGCCCTAATCAATCCCTGTCCCTGAAGCAACAGCCGGAATGTTTCCTTGCCTTTTACGGTGATGTATGTTTGAACATTTGAGTATCCATAAGGCGTTGAAAAGTCTTTCATCTGGAAAAGTCCTGACTTCCGATGCTGCTCATATGGTTTAATGATATTGTGCCGGTCTCGATAAATATACCCGTTATCTGCCAGCCATTTCGTAAGCGTCTTGGGTGGCATGTGAAATTCTTTCGCAGCGTCCCGAAATGTTGTGAGCAGTTTATTGTCTACCAGGCTGTCAAAATAATCCGCTTTAGGCTTCTGCTCTTTCACTTTTTCTTCAAGCAACTGTTTTTCTCGCTGTTCTTCAATCCAACGCTCAGCACGCTTGATCGGATCGTCAATCTGGTAAGAATCTTGTTTCTGATCGACTTCATACTTTCCGGTTTTACGGATAGAAGGAAGGACTTCTGCTGTTACCCATTCTTCGAATTTTTCAGCTGATTCAAGTTGGCTTCTCATGATTAACCGATACAGGTCGCTCTCCGGAATAAAGATCATTTCCACTGTTCTGGTTCCCGATTGTGCGTACTGATTTGATATCGGTATGGTTGCTCCGTGTTTCACGGAGTGTCTACAATGTCTTGATACTGCATCTTGTGGTCTTGAATAGCCAAGAGCTTTCGCTGCATCTGTTCCAGAAAAATAAATTGTTCCATCAATTTCAATGGTTCTTACGTTCCCAAACTCTGGATTGCTAAAAATCATCATTTCATTCATTCTCATACCTGCCTTTCTTGGTATTGCCTTATTTTGTGTTGGCAGAGAAACCGTTAAGGCTTACGGCTTGTCGTGTTCGAATCACTATCTCTGCCATGTGAAAAGGGCCTTTTTGTTATTTCATTTGCTTTGGGGAATCACCCGGCTCCTGGCGGCTTTCCCTCCAAGGGGGTCCCCGTCTCATCCGTACGCTATCCGGTCAGCCCGCCGCCCCATGGGACCCGCTGCACCGGATCACGCTGTTGTTGTTCGGCCTTCGGCAGTAGTCAGAGGATGTTACCGCCGCTTTTCGTTCGTCATATTGCACAAATTTTCTCGTGTTGTTCATTGTACATTTTAAGTACACCCTATTTATACATTACGGAAAACTATATATTGTGTTTTCGCCTTGTTTCATACAACATATTGTGTTTTTGCTGCTTTCGTGTTCACAGCTTTGGCCGCTCCATCTCTGGAAGCTCCAGTGCGTCCTTGTACCGGTCCGCGATCTGCTGCGCTGACTGCTGCGGGATGCCGTTTTGCTGCCCTGCTGGAATTGGCGCTGTCTCTGCCATGCCGTATGCAGCTTTCGCAACGAAGATCAGGTTTGCATTTGTTCCGGGTTGGTTATGCAGTCTATTAAGCGTGCAGTTTTTGCAAATATCGAACCATTTTTTCACCGTGTTGCTATGTGCTGTGGCGGTTCTATAGTCCCCGCGCATCCAGTCACTAAACGTTGAACGGTTAATTCCTACTAAAAAGCTAAATACTTCAAGGGTCGGTAAAACATGATACTTACTGCACAACCTTACATACACACTAAACATATGATCTAATAATTCTATATCATCGTTACTGGGTTTCTGTATGTGATCAGCAATATAAAATATCATATCAACAAAACTGTCAGCTACTTCTTTTCTGTAATTCTCACTATCAGGTGATACACATAACACTGTATTAATATATTCATCAGCATATATATTAATATTACTCAAATATACTTCTGTTTCCTTTTCTGTTTTGATAGTATTATCTTTCACTGTATCACCTCACTTTACAACGTTAATCTGTTAATTTAGTAAAATAAAAAGGACGATACCAAACCGGTTAGCAATCGAAGAACACGCCCAGCAGCTACGATCAGCGCCGGAAGTTCCGTAAATGCTTTTCAGTTTTTATCGTCCTTTGTTTAAAAATCGTAAATGTATTTGTTTATCTGCCATTTACAATAGCACATGTAAGTCATTAATGCAAGCATAAATTTATTTTTATTACTCAAGGTATAATAAAAGATCTATTGATAAAATAATCCGTTATAACTCAATATACAGCGTTATAGAGTTATATATATTATAATATAATGTATCTAAGTATATATTAATAAACTCAGAATCTAGGAGGGGCTTAAAAAATGTTATTATACGGTACTGTATAGAATTAATTAATAGGGGATTATATATATAATATAATTATAGGGGCGTTTTGGCACAGAAAAAGCCAGGCTTCCGGCGTCTGATCCGGTTACCTGGCTGAATGATTTTTATTAATTTTCGATTAGCTCGCCCCTCCTGAGTTCCTCGTTAGTGACACGATAACACATTTTATAAAAACCTGTCAAGCCAAAAGCAAAAAATATTTTTCTTGACAAAACAAACGTTTGTGTGCTATGAATAATTTAACGGACTTCGGCGGCGGGTCTGTTCTCCCCTCGTTAGCCGCCACAAAAAAAAGATTTTAAGCCCCTGGAGATTGTCCAAGGGCTTTTTTTCTTTCCACAATGGGGCTATTAATTGCGGGTATTAGCCTAATAGCTAACAATCTAACTTTACATTCAGGCGTTTTCCACCTGTTCCACAATGTAACTATTAATGTTTTGCTAACTTAATAACTAATGATCCAATTTTACATTCGTCAAAAACGACGTTATAAATATAATAATATAATTATAATCAGCTGTCAATAATCACATTAAAAATACCGGGTTTCCGCAGCTGTCAATTTCGGTTGTGACCTCTTGCCCTGCATCAAGATATACTGTTTTTACATCTTCAAAAATTCGCCTTTCTCTGTCCACCGTATATTTTTTGTGTAGTGTGTAAACAGTGCCGGAGATTTCCGGAAGTACCGGTGCATAAGCTGGCAAATCCAACGTCACTTTTTCCGGTGGCAAAATGTCAACAACTTCGATCTTGTCAATTCTCAACAAATCCTCATGCCGGCCCAGGTTTGGAAACCGTCTCGGATACTTCAGCATTTTATAAATTATGTCAACTTCCTTTTCGTTTTTTGGCTGAACGTGTAAACGCAAATTCAAATCTGCGACAAAATCAACTAAAACCGGCGTATTAACCCAGCCTGTGAACCCCGGGCCGTTTTTCACTCGGACGGGAAAACGCTTTTTAAATTCTTCCGTTTCTGATCCGGCATAAGCTCCACCCTTCCAGCGTTTTGTAAACTCCTGTTCGTTCATCGTTCCGCTTCCGGCTATTGATATGTTCATGTCGTGCCAGCTACTCCACCGGCACAAAAAATGGACCATCCCGGCAACTGTAGAAAAAGGCGGCAGTGGGTACGTATATACCCTTTTCCCGGCGTGCGAAAAAGGCGTTGCGAAAACGCCCTTTTCCATGTATCCCTCTATTAGCACTGTCTTCATGGCTCTTCGGCCTCGCATCTGAAGCCGAAAAGGATATCTTCGTAAAGCTGATCGGGAATTTCCTCTTCCATCAGTGGCTTTCGGTTTTCGGTTCTAAGCTCTTCGTCAAGACTTGCGTCGATATCTCTGAGAGCCTTTTCCCTACTGAAGCCCATTTTTACAACTTCGTTTAAAAGATTGATTGTTTTTTTCATGTCTTTTTCCTTTCTTTGTGGTATAATATTATTGTCGCTTACAGAGGATGTTCTGTAAGTGGAGCGACCAACAATTCCGGTCGCCGAGGGTTGAAACAATAATTTTAAGTGTAAAGAGCTGATTTCCGGCTCTTTATTCTTTTGCATTTTTCCCGTCCCCGTAACATTTATAAAACGCCACTGTAAGCTCCGCCAGTTCCTGCGGCGTAAGCTTTTCTTTTAAGCTGTCCGGGATACGGCTGTAGTTGGCCGCAAAAGTATCACGACACTTTCCTATCTTGCAGGCTTTTTTGACCTGCTCGAGCTTGTACATTTCTCCAAGCTCTTCTACGGTGATTCCACCGTTTTTAACTTCTTCCCGTCCTTCTTTTGTCAAGATGGACATTGCTTCTTTCTTGCTAACAACTCCGATTCCGTTGATTCTCATTTCTTTCCCCTCCTTGTTCTATTCTTCAAATCCTGGATACGGCTTGAAAGTTTCAGCCCATTGTGCCTCGTCTTCTTCCGTCCACTCCGGCTCCTCTTCCGGCTCAACCTCGTAGGAACATCCGGCAGCGTCCTCAAAGATGTTATCTTCGTATTCGGTCATCCATTGACCGTCTACAAGGCAATCATATCCGGTTGCGTGGATGAATCCAACGCCGTCCTCGAAACGATCGAACGGCATGTTTTTAAGTTGTACCCTTCTTGTAGCTTTTCCAGCCTCTGTTTTTTTCATCTTTTCCCCTCCTGATCCGTCCCGCCCTGGGGGCTTGTGCTTAGTTGTCTTTAACGCATAGCCTGTTTTAAGAAAAACTCTAATTCTTCTTCGTAATATTCTTTATAATATTCCAAGTCTGTTCTCGTTTTGTATTTTTCTTTCACTTCAAAGAAATCGTTAAATAAAGAATTTGCTTGTTTTATATTTCCAAGCTCGTAAGATTCTGCTTTGCGATTTACTTTGTTGTATCCTTTTTCTGGATTCGTAGAATCAAACATTTTAATCGCCATGTATTCAAAATGCCTTAAATTATGGTCCTTTAAATACTTTGGCAATAGCTCAACCCGGGTTAATGGATATGCAATAAATGAATTACCACTATCAAAATCTTTTTGAAAAGTACTTGACGAATGTTTTCCCTTTTTTAGGCTATATAAATGCGTTTTCAATCTTTTGTGTATATTTCTAGTTGAGCCAATATATACTTTTTGATTGTCCATATTTACAATTATATAGACGCCCGGGAAATCAGAATTTTTATTAATCCTAAATTGCTCTGTTTTCACTGTAACCACTTCCTTTCTATGGTTACAGTATAGCACTTATTAAACTATGCGTCAAGTATTTTATTAAACTATTCTATTATTTTTTCATTCTTTCCAGCTCTTTTAAAATACAGTCCAGGACAAACGCTGACATCTTTACGCCTTTTAATTCGGCTGCTCTTCTGACATCTTCTTTCGTTCCCTTTGGTGCCATCACAGTAATGCGATCATATTTGTCTTTCTGGTACTGTGCTATATAAGAAAGTTCTTTTTCTCTATCTTTAAATGCCATATATAAAACCCTCCAATATTATTTTTCTTATATTATAGCACTTATTAAACTATGCGTCAATTATATACTAACGTTTTGACCATTATTTTTTCTTTTCCTATTATAAGGAATAAAAAAATATATGAAGTAAAAAAAATGCGCTTTTATTAAACTATGCTATTGACATCATTATTAAACTATGCTATCATATAACCATCAAAGGAAAACAAAAAACATTCAACCCGGACGCTGATCCGGGAGAAAGAGAGGGAACAAAATGAAAGACACTATCCTTAAAGCTTTATCAAATATCAACTGCTTCTATTCAATCATCTGGATGAAAGCGACAGGCAAAGATAAATACACATTCAGAGAAGAAAGCAAAGTCCACGAAATGTTATTAGCTGCCATGTCAGTAGTCATAAGGAGGAAAACAGTATGATAATTGGAACATCAACAGTCGGGAAATGTGTTTACGATCTCCCCGAAGAGATCAAGACGCTGGAAGAAATGCGGGCCTTGATTTGCGGGACGTATTACAACCCGGAGACCCGGGAGGAACTGCAATGGCAGCCGAAGCTCCGGGGGCTTAACGGCCCAATGTACAATGGCTTGCAGATTTTGGAAAACGGTGAAATAGTTCCGGTTATCCGGTACGAAAAGCCGAGCAAGTTCTAACCTTTCCGGCGGCGGTCAAGCCGTAGCCCCAACGCAACCGCCGGATTAAAAAAAGAAGAAAAGGAGAAAAAAGTTATGGCTTATAACATGATATTAACACCAGAACAGGAACAGAGAAGAAAAGACAGCAAACAGGCGCTTGAAAGTCTGAAATATAACCCGATGTGCTACGGCTGTAAAAAGCTGTGTGCAGAATGTGGCGGAACTATTGAAAAATTGTGGGACGGCTGCATCTGGTACGAGAAAAACGATTTTTCGAGCGTTTACGCACTGGCAATATATGCCCCAGAACTGATTAAAAATGAAGATTGGTTCTCATTTGACGAGTTTCTGGACGATCTCAGAAACGACCGCGCCGAAGTCGTTAAACACTTGAAATGGCGCGCAGCTGGTCATCATTTTTTAAACGAAGTGCTGACCGACAGATATATTACAGCTTGCAAAAAGATTTTGAACATTTTAAAGGAGGCGTGAAATTATGGCAAACACAGTTAAATTACAAGGGATTGCCGGCCACCAGGAAGGAACCCCAACAAAAAATTTAAAAATCGGTGATGTTATCGTGTGGAACTTCGGCTACAAATCAGAAGTAGTTGAAATCAACCCAAGCAAAACCGGAAAAACAATTACTTTCATGTTGAAAAGCTTTGAAAATGGCGAAATCAAGCCCCGTAAAATGGGAGCTGATCGGCTCGTAGTTGTTGAATCAAGAGAACCAGAAAAGCCCAAAAATGAAATTGATCGGGCAATTTCAGAACGGAAAAACACATATTTCGGGGTTTATTCTGATGTTGGCACGGCTTTAGAAAAATTCACAACTGAAGAACTGGCAGAATATTATTTGAAACGTTTTGGGGATGGCGGATTACGGTATTTTCTCGAGCAGCAAATTATAGCTGCTGAAATCGCGAAGGAAAAAGCATACTAGGCCGGCAAGCGTACCGGGGAGCATTTCCCCGGTGGCTCTTTAAAATAAATATCAGGAGGAAAAGAACATGAAAAGTTATACTGTTATCACAAGCAAGAAAACCGCAACCGAATTAAACTGGGTTATTGACGCAAAAGTGCCATTTTCCGCAGAGGATAAGGAGTTTATAAAAGTTTTCGCTCCGGTCGTGTATTGGTCGGACACAAATTGTTACCACTGGGCATTTGATGAAAAGTTACCGTCCGGGCGGTGGCTGGAGAACATGAAGTTTACGGAGGACTTGAAAACCGTAAAAGCGTTAATCCTGTAATCCCCGGGCGTAATGGTTCCGGCCGGGTTCGATTCCCGGCAACGCCCTTTATTTTATAACCCGGCTCCCATGGGTATAGGGAAGAAAGAAAAAAATGAACTTAATGCAAATAATAAACTATATCGAAGAAAACCACTTAGAACATGATTTCAATAAATTTAGAAATTTTCGTTACTTTTCCAATAAAGAACCGATAGAAGTAACATTAATTGCATTTTACCAGAAGAGAGTAAAGGGAGAACATTATAATGAAAATTAGAAAACCCACGCAAAAACAAACCGTCGCCGCTATAAAAAGCGGCGATTTTTCAGAAGTCGAAAAGATAGAGGATGCAGCACGCCAGGAAGCGGCGAAAGTTTTTCATGCGGTCGCTTCCGGTTCTGTGCCGCTGATCTGGTACGATCTGCCGCCGGTGCGGTGTCAGTCTGGGGCGGTGTCCGTCATGCGGTACGCCCTGCACCGGTCAACAAAGCAAGACGGATTTTTGCAGCTGTCTTGCATGGAGCTGAAGGCCGGGCAGATCATCCCGACTTCTGACAGGCAGTACAACACCACTGACGCCGGTTTTTCGGAGTTCTTCCGAAACTTGCCCCGGTTAGTTGATGTTAATTTTTTAGAGCAGTGAAAACGCTGCTCTTTTTCTGCTACTCTTCCGGTATCCAGTCCGGCGCCAGGTTCACGGCCTGGGGAGCGGATCAGGCTTGTGAAATCTATCTACAAGCCGTGTGCCTTGACAGCTTAACAACTTTGCTTGTCCGGAAATGCGGTTGTTGATTTGCTTTTTTCGCCGCTTTTCGTCTTTTTGGCGTTCCTTGATGTTTTTACCATTGCCGGATTTATAATCCGTTTTTGTGCGCTTTCGTCAATCAATACTCACGGTTGACGGGGCGCCGGTATGGTGGTACTATGATTATATATAGCCGTTTCCGGCTCTTTTTGTCGTGCTTGCTCTGTGCAGCTGGCACCGATCCGGGGCGTAGTGCCCGAACAGCAACGAAAATGTGTTCTGTTTTGCTCGCACTGTACAACCGCCCTATTTGGCTTTTTAACGGCCGGTTAGATTCTGGTCGAAGAAAGTCTAGCCTTGACAGTTTTGCGGGCGTTGTGGGCGAAATTAGAGCGCTAGCTATTGACGCCTGGGAAAAATCCGGCACCGGTTCACAGATGATCCGCAGCCTTTTACAGGGTGGTCATGCCGATTGTGAAACAAACGATATTTCTGGAAGTCTTTGAATATTTGTAATATTCAGACACAGAAAAATGCCGAAAAACGGCGAAAAAAGAACAGCTGGAAAATAACCTTTATTTCTGGATTTCCATTTTGTTTATCTTGCATATATTAATCCATAGCATCTTCCGAGGGGCTGTGTAAATTCACGAATCAATTTAATTTATTTAATCCCTCGGATTTTCTCCTAGCCGTATTCTTCGTTTTGTATGTGGTCCGTTGTTTCCGGACTTTCACCTTCTGTTCCGTCTTATCTTTCTTCCTACGAACTTTATTGTGCGCTGATCGCTCAGTTGAGAATCCCATATTTTCCCTCCCTGTCCTTAATCTTCTGGTTTCTGCTTTTGAAGTTGATAATTTCTATGTCTGTTTGCAATTCCTGTGGCATCCGTCCAACGATGATCACTCTCAGTGGTTCTAATCTACGGACCATCTCTTGAAACCCCTTACAAAATTCCAGTCGTGATGCTTTCGACTTCACTCGCCCATTAGTGCAGCAGGCAACCGTGCTTCTTTTTGGTATTCCGTCAAAAATCCAATCATAGCAGTATTCCGACGGTATGTTCACGTTTGGAATCACACGAATTCCGTTCTTATGCAGATAATGTGCTATCGCATGATTCCGGTACTTCTGCCAGATATTCATTGCGAATGGCATACCGCCTTCTCCGACTGCCATGCTGAAATCCGGTGCGATCACACTGTTAAAGCATTTTAGATGCTCGATGTATTTATCCGGACAATTCCAGATTTTCTCAAATTCGTTGTCATGGATATAGAAATTAACGGTCAAGTCCCTATGGTTCTTTATCCGCCGGTCAAAGCTGTCTTTGAAGTCGACAGTATCCTTTCCAGGTCTGCCGGTATACCGTGGCATCATGGGGAACTGGTACGGTCCGTCCAACTCTGCTCCCTCGATCATATATTCTCTCATTACGTCGTATGCGGTATGATTCATGGTTATCACCCCTTAAAAACACAAAAAGACATCCTGTTCCGGGAATTGGAACCGATGTCGTCATTAGTATGCTTTCATACTATCAGATATTCACTTAAATGTCAAAAAATTACATCTCTGCTCTTCCGTTCATCTTTTGTATATTATTTAGATTGCAAATGCGTAAGTGTAGTTAAATTCCTTTTCGCATCCATCCACATAGTTGATTTTCCTGTAAAATACGGCGTGTCGTTCTGAGAACTTATTTAAAAAGATGATCGAAGCACAGGAACGCCAGATGTCCAGCGGCTCCCAGGGCGGCCAGCAGTACTAAATCTGTACGCGCAGGTAGATCTATTACTATGCTGAGTTGATCTAAGCTCATGCAAAAAAGATGCTGTCTGACAGAACTGAAAAACTGCCAGACAACATCTTTTTATTTTATATAAAAAGAAATCTTATTTCACAAACATATCCACACATTATACAAACAATAAGATCCAAAAGTCTTAAAATCCTATATTTATTTACAGCAATTCCTGTACTTTCCGATATACAACCTCTGCAAATTTCTTATGTCCTGTTGCATTCAGATGTTCCTGATCTGCGTCACAGCAATGTACATAGGATGCTGCCGGAAGGAAACTGATATGACGTTCAGCTGCGATTTTTTCATAAACAGGCTGCAGATTTCTGGAAACGATCACAGACTCTCTGGAAAACTCCTGGTCATATCCTTCCTGCCATACTTTTTCTCCCAGGTAGATCGGAGCCATGAGAAGGACTTTCGCTTTTGGCGCATATTCCTGGACCTGATCCAGCAATCTTATGATTCCCTTTCCGATTACATCTGCTGATGCTCCGAAAACAGTTTTACAGTCATTGGTTCCCAGCATCAGCGTGATCACATCCACCTGGGCATGTGTTTCCAGAAGTGTGGGAAGAAGTGCAGTTCCTTTTCTTCCGTCGCGGAGCGGATCTTCGAAAACCGTTGTTCTTCCGCACAGTCCTTCCTCGATCACGCGATATTCTTCTTTATTCAGTTTTTCCTGGAGAAGGCTTGTCCAGCGTACTCCCCACGGTAGTCTCTCTCTGCTCTCTCCGTCATATCCCCATGTATTGGAATCTCCAAAGCATAATACCTGTTTCATTTCACCATATCCCTATCTAATTAGTATGTTTATTTGTTAGGTGAATCATATCATGCTATTCTCATTTGGTCAAATACACAAAAAAAATAGCCTGCTATAGTTTGACTCTATAGCAGGCCATCTTACATACTCTTTTATATACTTTTTATCAGAGATTCTTTTTACAGTCCGATAAATCCTATAACATCTCCGTTGATCACATAATGTGCACCATTATCTTCGGGTTTAATGTAGATTTTGAGATCTTTCAGTTCAGAAGCTTTTTTGCCCATATCCTCTGTCCAGATCTTTTTGATCCTGTCAGCAACCTCTGAAGTATGTATCTCTTTGCCCCAGTACTGAACATATACTTCTGTCACTGGCTCAGCTTTCTTAGCTGCTGTTGTCTTAGCAGCCGTCCTGGTTGTTGTTTTCTTAGCTGCAGTTGTTTTTCGTGTTGTTGTCTTCTTGGCAGCGGTTTTCTTAGCTGGCTCTTCTGATTTTACAGCTGTTGTTTTCTCTTCAGCAGATTTTACTTCTGCTGTTTTTTCTTCTACTGGTTTCTCAGCGGCAGGTTTTACCTCAGCTGTCTTCTCAGCTGCTTTTGTTTCTACAGAAGCTTTTGCATCGTCTGTCTTCGGTGTCTCAGCCTTAACGGCTTTCTCTTCGGATGCGGTTACTACAGATTTTGCAGGAGTCTCGCTTATTGAAGCCGTTTTTACAGTTGTCTTGGTTGCAGCTTTCTTTGTTCTAGCCATGTTTATAGCCTCCTTACAAGGGATTTGTTAATCTTTTCTCATGCAATACAATACTACGATTTGAAAGTTTTGTAAAGAAAAGTTTCAAAAGTCTATTAGTTAAGGCTGTAATTTACAGCATGTACACGATAAGTTACACTGCTTTTACTATATGTCCAGTTATGACGCAGCAGACAATTATGATGACGTCCGTCCCCATCCAGATTACACTCTATCACTTTAAATGAATCACTGTAAACTTCTGTAACGATAGCCGAATGTCCATTATTATTGATGCGCACATAGTCTCCTACCTGAACATTATTATCATATATTCTCTGAAGGCCTGATACTCTCTGCCCTTCCCAGATATCATAAAATACTTTTCTTGCAAACCCATCACACTGGATAGCCCCGTCAAACTTATTGCAATCATACTCGCCATTACCTGGTATCGGATCAATTCCGCTCTGAGTTCCGTGATGTTTGCATGGAACATCACTGATCGTATCCTGAAATCTTTCAGGAGCTCCGCTGCTGTCCAGATTATCTGTCAGATCTGAATAACTGTTTACAACATGGTTCCAAAATTTCCCATCAGGAAATTTGATTTTTTCATCTTCAATTCTCTGCTGCAGATTTTTCTTTTTAATAACAGTAAGATTAACAATTACCGGCTTCGCTGCATTATAAAACGTTGTACTTTTTGTAGTAACTGTGATCTGCACTTCTCTCTGAATATCGTTTTCTTGCCATTCCTTCAAAGTAACCGTTCCATCAGAAGCTACCGATGCAATAGCACTGTTGCTGCTGGAATAAACCAATGTTGCATTCTGATCTGCTTTTGCCCCGAGATTGAATGCTCCATCATAGATCTTACGTTCCTGCTGCTGTACACAGCTGACAGATGGAGTTCCTTTTACCGTAGTGATCGTCAGTTTCCTGGTTGCCGGAGCATAGGAAGAAGATTTCGCTGCAGTGATCTGGATTGTAACTTTTCCAAGCTTCTTTGCCTTTTTAAAGTTCAAATTACCTTTGGAATCCACAGAAACAATACTGGTATCTAAGGACTTATAAGTAAGTTTCCCACCTTCTGAAGGAACTTTGGCACCAAGAGATTTCATTGTAGTGGAATACGCTATTTTTGCCCCATTCTTTACAGCTGTGGTAATATTCTGTCTTTTCAGCACATTAATCTTAATTGCAATATTCTGTGCCTGATAATGTTTGGTCGCCGCAACTTTTACAGTAACTGTTGCCACTCCCTCTCCATTAAGCATAATCTTGCTATTTTTTACAGATGCAATTTTTGCATTAGTGGTTGAATATGTCACTTTTGCAAATTCTTTTTTTCCTGAAACACTAATTTTGTAGGATTTGCCTTTGTCTGTATAAAGTTTTGTAATACTTCCTGGTGTAACTTTTACCGGCTGTTTTGCTTTGCTGATCTTATAAGCTATTTTTTTTGTACCTGTAAAATTGCCCTTTCCTGTGATTTGTAAGGTTGCTGTTCCAGGTTCTTTATTATTAAGATATTTATATGTATAATCTTTTTCATTCTGTAATGAGATCATTCCGGCCGCATTGGCTTTCGGCATATAAATAGAAAATGCGGGAGTTTTTGCCTGTCCATCCCAGGTGTAAATCGTTGTCTTCAAATTAACTTGAACTTTACCGTCAAGACTGCATGCTTTGATGGTAAAATATTTAGAAACAGAATCTTTGTAACTTCCCTTTCCTGTGATTTTTGCAACAGCTTTTGTTCCCGTTTTTGTATTATTAGAATAAGTTACTGTATAATCTGTGCCGCTTTTTAATGTTGTATTTCCAAGTTTAACAGTTACACCTGGCTTCTGCGGACTTCCATTGTAAGTTGCGGTTTTTACAGTTACCTTTGCCGTTTTGATGCTCTTTCTAACTACTGGTTTTGAAGCAACTACCTTTAAAGTGATACATTTACTGTTCGTTGGCATGGTCGTATATTTTTTGCCTGAGCTGTCTGACATGGTAAATGGAAGTTCTATAGAGCACTTCAGGTTCGGGATCGTTTTCAGTGTTTTAAGATTATCCATATAGTACAGCATATATCTTGCATCATTGACGCTAGATGTATTAAACTTACTGAGGTTTAGAGATTCCAGGCTGCTACAGGAGTTAAACATATATCCCATCTTTACCACTTCAGAAGTATTGAAATGGCTCACGTCCACAGCTTTTAACGCATAGCAGCGTGAAAACATTCCTTCCATAGATTTTACTTTTGATGTGTTAAATTCAGAAACATCCAGAGAAGTCATTTTTTTAAGCTCGCCAAACATAGAATTCATATCTACTACCTTGGATGTATCAAAATTTTTAATATTGAGGCTTGTTAAAGACTCATTTCCATAAAACATGAAATACATATTCTGTACATTAGAAGTATTAAAACTGTTCAGATCCAGAGACTTGAGCTTGCTCATAGTACAGAACATTTTGCCCATATCTTCTACATTTGATGTATTAAAGTTTCGTACATTTAACTGTGTAAGACTTTCGCACCGTTCGAACATACCGTTCATATATACAACATTTGCTGTATTGAAATTACTGACATTCAACTGTGTAAGGCTTTCACAGCAATAAAACATCTCCTCCATAGTCGTAACATTCGCTGTATTAAATCTACTGACGTCCAACTGTTTAAGATTCCGACATTCACGGAACATTCCGCTCATCCTTGTCACTCTGGAAGTATTAAAATTCCGGACATTCAGCTGTGTAAGGCTTTCACAGCCTAAAAACATGCTATTCATATCATTAACTTTTGAAGTATCAAATTTACTGACATCCAGAGTTTTTAATTTACTGCAATTTCGGAACATTCCCTGCATATGAGATACATTTCCGGTTTTCAATGAACCAGTATCCAGCTGTGTAAGGCTTTCACAATCTGAGAACATAAAGGCCATGTCTGTCACCTTACTGAAATCACAGTTTTTAAAAGTGATCCTGGTAAGATTCCTGCATCCCTTAAACATAGCTCTTGTCTTTGTGATTCCGGAAATTTCAACTATGGCTGTTTTAATATCATCCTGCCATTTACTCCAGCCCCTTTCTGCATCCCAATAATAATCTGAGGTATCATAGTCACCGTTTCCTTTTAATGTAAGACATCCGGATGTATCAATTGACCAGGCAATATCTCCGGTGATTCCTCCATCCATCATGCTTGCGGAAGCACTTACAGCATCTTCTTCTCCATCAGAAAAGTCATCACTTTCTGCCATTTCTTCTGTTTCCGGTTCTTCCGAAAGATTTTCAGTGTCCTCCGACATTTCTATATTATCCGCTTCTTCCGGCTCTTCTTCTAATTCCTGTTCTGTGCTATCAGGTAATTCTGCTGCTTCATCGTCTGCTGAGATTCCATCTTCAAAAATATCTTCCTCAGAAAAACTTTCCTCTGGACTGTCAGTCTCCTCATTTACATTTTCCTGGACTGTTTCCGGTTCTGTCTCTGAAGCCATGGTTATCCCTGCATTGCCAAAAATCATAGACCCTGATAAAACGACACACAGAAGTTTTTTGATCATTTTTCTCCTCATCCTGTTTTCTCCCTTTTTCTTTTTATACTAAAACGAAGTTCTGATTCTTCGCTTTGCTCCATCCAATTAGATCCCCAGATTTTCCAGTTCTTCACTCATATACCCTTTGAGATGCTCCTTTAAAGCCTTATGCTGAGGCAGGATAAGATCAAAATCCAGTGCCAGGATCTCACCAGCTGCTTCACTTGCATTCTTCAGGATTCCCGCATCATTGTAGATATCACCGATCTTAAATTCCATCAGTCCGCTCTGGCGGATACCGAAAAGATCTCCTGGGCCCCGAAGCTTCAGATCTTCTCCGGCTATATAAAATCCATCATTGGATTCATTGAGGATCTTCAGACGTTTAGAAGTATTTTCTTCATTATTTCCCTGGATAAAAATGCAGTAAGACTGATGCTCTCCACGCCCTACACGGCCACGAAGCTGATGAAGCTGGGCAAGCCCGAAACGTTCTGCATTTTCCACCATCATAACGGTTGCATTTGGCACATTCACTCCAACCTCCACAACTGTGGTAGATACCAGTACCTGGATCTCGCCGGAAGCAAACGCCTCCATGATCCTGTTTTTCTCTTTTGGCTTCATCTTTCCGTGAAGGATTTCTACTTTGATCTCCCCCGGAAGGACCTCCTGAAGCTTTCTGGCATAATCTGTAACATTCTCTGCCTCCAGGCCTTCGCTCTCTTCCACCATAGGACAGATCACATAAGCCTGCCTTCCCATCTGCACCTGCTTTTCAATAAAAGAATACGCCTTGGGACGGTAGGAAGTTCCTACTACACAATTTTTGATCGGAAGTCTTTTTGCAGGAAGCTCGTCAATGATCGAAATATCCAGGTCTCCGTATAAAATGATCGCCAGTGTCCGGGGAATGGGGGTTGCGCTCATAACAAGTACATGAGGCGGATTTCCTCTGGTCGTCAGCGCTTCCCTCTGGCGAACGCCGAATCTGTGCTGCTCATCTGTGATCACAAGCCCCAGATTCTTATATTCCACCTTTTCCTGGATCAGGGCATGAGTTCCGATGATCACATTCACTTCACCGTCTGCAATCTTCTGATAGATCTCACGCTTCTGTCTGGCTGTGGTAGATCCTGTCAGAAGCACCGGATGGCAGGAAGCGATATTCTGTTCTTCCATCAGCCTCAGAAAGCCTTCGTAATGCTGATTTGCCAGAACCTCTGTCGGTACCATCAATGCACTCTGAAATCCATTCTCTGCTGAAAGTACCATAGCTAAAAATGCGATCACGGTCTTGCCGCTACCAACATCCCCCTGTACAAGCCTGGACATCAGCTTATGACCGCTCAGATCCCGTTCGATCTCATGCCAGACATTCTTCTGGGCTCCGGTCAGGTCATAGGGAAGCCCTTCTATGATTTCCTCGGTTGTCCATACTGGTTTCATTGGAAAAGTGTTTGGAGCCTCTTCTGTTTTCTCCTTCAAGAGCTGTATTGCCAGCACAAAAAGCAGAAATTCATCGAATACCAGACGTTTCCTGGCTGTGAGAAGCTCCTGCATATTTTTCGGAAAATGAACAGTCCGGATCGCATAATTAGCATCTGCGAGCTGATAGCGTTCCCGTATCTCCTCCGGCAGATATTCCCCATGGAGAGGCCTTGTATCCAAAATCTGATGGACCAACTTCGTGATCATCTTGTTGGAAAGTCCTTTCGTCAGACCATATACAGGCTGCATACTGTGAATGATCTCCTCATAAGCTGCCGGGGTAAAAATCTCCGGATGTTCCATCTGCGGACGGCCTTTTTTTCTGATGATCTTTCCTCTGAGGATAAACACACTGCCCTTTTTGAGTGTTCCCCTCAAATAAGGCGCATTGAACCAGGCAACCGGTAATCGGCCGCTTGCATCTGCCACAGTTGTTGTCAGAACCTGGAGATTGCGTATCTGGTTAATATAAATACCTGTTGCTATAGTGGCACGGATAGAGACTGTTTTGTCCTCCTCTGCTGATGCAATCTCCACAGGCTCCTCATATATATCGTAAGTCCGCGGATAATAACGGAGAAGCTCTTCCGCAGTCGTGATCCCGATCTTCTGGAAAAGCTTCTCTGTTTTCTCACCCACGCCTTTTAATTCACGTAAAGGTGTCTTATCATTCATTTTTTGTGCTCTTTATTCTACAGAAATCAGATAATAGTAAATTGGCTGTCCACCCTGGTTCAGCTCAACCTCGCACTCCGGATATTTCTCGGTAAGAGAATCAGAAAGTGCCTCTGCATCTTCCTCAGATACATCTTCACCATAGTAAACACTGATGATCTCAGATTCCTCGTCAACCATCTCTGCTACCATCTCCTCCGCTACCTGAAGTCGATCTCTGCCTACTGCAAGGATACCTGCATCACCGATTCCCATGATATCTCCCTCATGGATTTCCTTGTCATCAATACGTGTATCACGGACTGCATAAGTAATCTGTCCGGTCTTCACTCTGGAAATCGCATCGGTCATGGAAGCAAGGTTCTCCTCGCTGCCCTTCTCCGGAACAAAGCTGATCATTGCGGAAATTCCCTGTGGGATTGTCTTGGTTGGTACTACAATGATCTCCTTGTCCTCAGTCAGATCTCTTGCCTGGTTAGCTGCAAGGATAATATTCTTGTTATTCGGGAAAATATAAATTGTTTTTGCATTTACTTTCTCAATAGCATTGAGCATGTCTTCGGTACTCGGATTCATAGTCTGACCGCCTTCGATCAGATAATCTACGCCAAGCTCACGGAAAATCTGAGAAAGTCCCTCACCTACGGATACGGAAATAAATCCATGATCCTTTGGTGGTTCTTTGTTTTCTGCCTGTTCTTTTGCAAGTTTTTCCGCATCTTTGATCAGTTTTTCCTGATGTTCTTCTCTCATATTGTCAATCTTCATACGGGAAAGCTGACCATACGTGAGTGCGCGTTCAAAAGCCTGTCCCGGATGATTGGTGTGTACGTGTACCTTGACAATCTCATCATCAGCTACCAAAACAATGGAATCACCGATGGAATCCAGAAATTCACGGAAACGGTCGATCTCATCCTGTGGAAGCGGTTTTTCAAGAAGGATAATAAACTCTGTACAATATCCAAATTTGATATCTGCCTCTGCCTGAGGAGAAATCTTTGTGATCTTAGGAGCTGCTGCTTCAAACTGGGAATAATCCACTTCTTTTCCATGATATCCGTCGATGGCACCACGGAAAACTTCCAGAAGTCCCTGTCCGCCAGAATCCACAACACCTGCTTCTTTCAAGACTGGAAGCATCTCCGGTGTTCTGGCAAGAGTTTCCTCTGCATGCTGAAAGATCCCGTCGAAAAAAGCATCCAGATCTTCTGCAGCATCAGCAAGCTCTGCTGCTCTGTCTGCTGCAGCTCTGGCTACAGTAAGAATGGTTCCCTCTTTTGGTTTCATAACTGCCTTGTATGCAGTTTCAACGCCTCGCTCCATAGCTGCGGCAATGGCAGGTGCATCCAGATCTGTAAGTTTACGCACACCTCTGGTAAATCCGCGCAGAAGCTGTGACAGGATAACACCAGAATTACCTCTGGCTCCACGGAGGGAACCGGAAGAAATTGCCTTTGCCAGGGATTCCATATCCGGATCTGTAAGAGCACCTACTTCAGAAGCAGCAGACATGATGGTAAGCGTCATATTGGTTCCCGTATCTCCATCAGGTACAGGAAACACATTCAGTTCATTGATCCACTCTTTCTTCGCTTCCAGATTCTTTGCTCCGGACAGAAACATTCTGGAAAGTATTTTAGCATCTATGGTTTTGTTATTCACCACAAGTTCCTCCTCTAAAACTAATCTATTGCACGCACGCCCTCAACCATAATGTTGATCTTTTCAATCTCCATTCCTGTAAAGGCTTCGACTTTATATTTTACATTGTTGACAAGATTGTCCGCAATAGTACTGATATTCACGCCATATGCTACGATGACATGAAAATTCAGCCGGATCTTATTATCATCCGTGATCTTAACACTGATACCATGTTTCAGGCTGTCAATACGCAAAAGCTTGACCAGGCCATCCTTCATACTGATAGCTGCCATTCCGATGATACCAAAACACTCTACCGCCACACTGCCGGCATAAGTCGCAATGACATCTGTATCAATTACGATCTGACCCAATCCGGAATCTATACGTCCATTCATATGGTTACCTCCATTGTTTCATTCAGATTAAATTATATAAAACCATTATAACCTTTTTTTTATAATTACGCAATGATAGAGTTCAACTTGTTTTATCTTATAGAAAATTAAGCTCATCCACTCTATTGAAGGGGAATCCAGGATTGTGATGGAGCATGCCGACCGATACTATGAAGCCGGTTTTTCTTTTTCGTTTATCTACTTATAATCCTTTTACAAACTCAACTGCATTTTTTATATCTTCTTCATCTGGATGCCCTTTTGCAATTCCACCAACCAGTTTAAATGGACCAAATGTGTCATAACCCTTGCACCCGAATTTTCCTATCA
>OLOC01000064.1_pt1 | contig 91883 bp, 77 predicted proteins | sample 1643111 | NCBI WGS metagenome assembly OLOC01 (sample SAMEA3136633, study PRJEB25190) | human gut metagenome
TCCATCCTCGCAGTATCCGGTTCTCAAGGTGCACGCCCCGCGGCTGATCCGGTTCGACCGGGCCGCACGGCAAGGAGATATATTGCCAGACCGGAGGGGCCCCGGGGGCGGGAATCCCGCACTCCATATTTTGTTCACAAATGAATAGAACCCTCAGTTGTTTCACTGAGGCCGTATTCGAAGCAGCAGCTTCTGATATTGGCGATGACCAGCTGGTTTATAGGTGTTAAGACATCGGTCATCTCTGAAGCGCCACTTTACTCCAAAACCATCAACCATTTGTTTCCCGTCGGTAAAAGGCAGGTTTTGTTCGCCAAGCGTTCTTATATATAGAGAAGTTCGGGTTCGAACCCGTGCCGCGGCAACAAAAAAGCGACCAACCGGAGTCGATCGCTTTCTTTTCTATGCTGGAGCATCCAGAGGGTGCTTCCGAACTCGTTTTCTCGCTGCCATTCATGCTTTCGAAGCATCTTTCGACCTTCGCGGTCTCATGTTTTGAGGATCTGCCGTGTTTATCACTGTTATTAATGAGTGTGTGTAAGTGATCCTCATACAGATTCATGCAATCCGCCAGAGAACTGAGTAGCATCTTTCTGCAGCCCTCGTTGCCTATCCTCGCATCTCTCAGGTCTTCCGGTAATTCACAAGCAGTCTTAGGGTCAATTTGTTTCTGCTTTCAGAGACTTGTTTGAGAGCTTTTAAAGACAGTTCAAAACAATAAGTGAGACACCATAAAGCAGTGCAAGATGTGCCGGATAGAAAATGTAGAAGAAATATTTCAGCTTCAGTCCTCGCTTGCCATTATAAAGATTGATAAGCAACAACGAAATTATCGCGGCAGCAACATCAGGATTAAAAATATTAGCTGTAGTGAACTCAAATCCGCCGCCAATTATATGGCATGACGAAAGGAGCACTGCACATACTGCAGCAAAGAACATCTTAGCTTTGCTGTCATGGAATAAATAGAATGCAGCCACAAGTAGAATGCCATACACACCGCCATCCAGCTTAGTGTATTCAGCTGCCAGTGCTGTCAAAACAATCAGAGCAATTTCTGCAATGTGCCTCTTCCATTTTGAAAAACTTTGTATCTTTTCCAGAATAATCAAAAAAACCAAGGAAAGCAGGAGCTCATACATAACATTTTGTTGCCGAAGGTCAAATAGCTGCCCGGTTTGAACGAAATCGTATATGGGCTCCGCAATGATTGCGAAGACAAGCATATTTCGCAGGTACTTCTTTATGTCATGAGTATGCAAAAATCCCTCAACTATCAAAAAGCAAAATAAGGGAAATGCAATTCTGCCAAGAACATGAAGCACATCCGAAGCCTCGCTTAGAATCGCCCACTGTTCGTCTGATATCTGATTGTACGATGCGTGAGTCATGATTCCATTGGTCAGGACGATCCTGCTTACATGATCGAGAACCATCGAGATGGCCGCTATTATCTTTAATGTGCTGCCGCTAATTCCGTATCTATCTGTTTTCATTTCTTTTACCTTTCTTTGGGTGGGCCGTCAGGGGTTCAGCCTGCTCCGCAGGCGGCCGCTGCGGCGCTTCGCGCCTCGCGCGCTGCGCTGGCAAACGCTCACGCGTTTACTCAGCTCCGCGCCCCGACGGGTTCGAACCCGTGTCGCGGCAACAAAAAAGCGACCAACCGGAGTCGATCGCCTTCTTTTCTATGGTGGGCCGTCAGGGGTTCGAACCCTGGACCTTGGGATTAAAAGTCCCCTGCTCTGCCAGCTGAGCTAACGGCCCGCGGGTGGCATTGTACCACGGTCTGGGACTATTCCCAACTCCATTGGCCGTTCTGGAAAATCACAACTTCACGTCCATCAGGCGTAATGCCCGTAATATCGATGTCGTCCGTGCCGATCATAAAATCGACGTGCGTGCTCGAGACGTTAACACCATGCTCCAGGAGCTCCTCCTTGGACATGTCATACCCACCCTCGATGCATTCAGGGAAACCAACACCCAACGCAAGGTGACAGCTGGCGTTCTCGTCATAGAGCGTGTCATAGAACAGAACGCCACTTTCGCGGATCGGCGTGTTCTTGGAAATGAGCGCGACCTCACCAAGATGAGCGGCACCTTCATCGGTGTCAATAATGCTCGCAAGCGTCGCCTTGCCCACGCGGGCATCGTAGTCCACTACGCGGCCGGCCTCGAACTTAATCCAAAAATCATCAACCTTGTTACCGTGGTGAATGAGCGGCATAGCCGAATACACGATACCGTCGGCACGCATACGATCAGGCGAGGTGAAGACCTCCTCGGTGGGAATGTTGGGGAAGAAGGGGTGCCCATCGGGCGTCTTGCCCTTGCCGCCAGCCCACTCGTGACCTTTCGTCATGCCAATCGTCAGATCGGTTCCATTTGCCGAGGTGTAATGCAGGTGGTCAAAACGATTGTCGTTCAGGAAGCGCAAGTTCTTTTCGAACGCCGCGTCATGAAGCTCCCAGTCGCTCTCTGGGTCCTGGCCATCGGCACGAGCGGTGTGCAGAATCGCATTCCACAGCTTATAGATTGCAACCTCATCGGCGTCTCCCGGGAACACCTCGCGCGCCCAAGCCGCGACCGGCGCGCCGGCGATGCACCACGGGTTGATGTTGTAGTCCAGTCCACGGCGGAAGACCTTGCATTGCGTGTTCCTTGCCTTAGAAGCTGCAGCGGGCTTGGCGGGATCGATACCCTTGAGAGCCGCAGGATCCGCACCCTCGATAAAGATAAAGCAGGCACCGTCCTGGGCCAGGGAATCCAACTGCAGGCGCTTCCACTCGGGCGTCTGCTCAAAATAGCTTTTATCGACATGCTCGTACGTGAGCCTCGTCACGGCATCATCGGCCCAAATGACCGTCACGTGGCCAGCGCCGGCGGCATAAGCTTCCGCGACCACCACGCGGGCAAAGGGTGCGCACTCGACCGGAGACTGAACGACAACCTCCTGGCCGGGCTTGACGTTTACGCCCTTGCGGACAACCAGGCGCGCATAGTTTTTAATCTTGGGCTCCAGGGCCTTCATGCCCTCCAGAGCTTCTTCGACCGTCAGGGCAGCTCGAATCATGTGCCACTCCATCTATCTATAGGACAACAAAAAGGCGCGCCGCAAAAACGACGCGCCTTATATCTTAGCGATAAGTATGTATGCAAACGCTACTTCTTCTTGGAGTCCTTCTTGTCCTCCTCGGCAGCTGCGCGCTCGATAAGAGCGTTGAGCTTGTTCTCAGACATGCCCTCGGCCTGTGCGCGGTACATGTTGCGCAGGGGACGAATACGAGCGAAGTCGTAGATAAAGTCACCCAGGATGATGACATAGGACAAAACGATGCCGACCATCTGAACAGGACTGGACACCGTGCCGCCGGGAATGAAGTAGAGCGAAGCCCAAATTGCCACGACGAGCACCATGCCGATAGCGAGCACAGCCCACCAAATACGGCGGCGCTTGGTGTAGTCCTCATCCTGCTTGAGAAGGATATTCGACACCGTGTAGATGCGATCCTCGCGGGCGCGCTGCTTGGCCTTGCGGGCGCGTTTTTCCTCCTTGGAAAGGCCTTCCAGGTTTTCGCCCTTCTCGAGCTCTTTGCGGCGTGCCTTGGATGATGCCGGCACGACGTGAACAGAGCTCGCTGCCTGACGGGCGGGCTTAGCGGATGCGGCGGACTTGCGCGCAACCCCGGTAACCTCGCGGGATTGCGTGCGCTTGTTCGTGGCGCTACGGGTACTCACTTACGCGTTCTCCTTCATGCTTGTGAACTGGGAGCCCGTGATGATTTGGAAGGCCTCGCGATAGCGCTCGGACGTGCCATCGATGACCTCGGCGGGCAGGTGCGGAGTCTCCCCCGTCATATCCCAGTTGGCCTTGAGCCAATTGCGGACGAATTGTTTGTCGTAGCTAGGCTGGATCTTGCCCTCCTCGTAGCTGGCAGCAGGCCAGAAACGGCTGGAGTCGGGCGTGAGGCACTCGTCGATCAGCGTGACCTTGCCATCGATGACACCAAACTCGAACTTGGTGTCGGCAATGATGATGCCACGGGTCGCGGCGTACTCGGCAGCGGCCTTGTAGATCTTGAGGGACAGGTCGCGAATCTGCGTGGCGATGTCCTCGCCCACGATCTCGCAGCAACGCTCGAACGAAATATTCTCGTCGTGGTCGCCGATCTCGGCCTTCGTGGACGGCGTGAACAGCGGCTCGGGAAGCTTGGAGGCCTCGGTCAGACCCTCGGGCAGCTGAATGCCGCAGACGGTGCCGTTCTCGTCATAGGTCTTCTTGCCCGAACCGGTCAGATAGCCGCGGACGATGCACTCGATAGGAATCGTCTGGGCCTTCTTGACCAGCATGGCGCGGCCTGCGAGGTAGTCACGATACTCGGCAAACTCCTCGGGGAAATCCGCCGGGTCGATGGAGACGAGGTGGTTGGGGACGATGTCGGCAAACTTATCGAACCAGAATGCCGAGATGCGATTGAGCACCTCTCCCTTAAACGGAATCTCGTCGGGGAGAATAAAGTCGAACGCAGAAATGCGGTCGGTGGCGACCATCAGCAGGTTTTCACCGGCATCGTAGATATCACGAACCTTGCCACGGGAATCCGGACGACGCTCCATCGTTGTCACGTGAGTCACTCCTTACCTAAATACGACAGTAATGCGGGTTCTTCCCCGCACGTTTTCGCAAACTCGGAGCGGCAGGGACGAAACCCCTCCTTCACCGAATAGCGAAAAGCTAGTGCTCCATTGTAGTAGATGCCGCGTCCGCCGTGTGCTCGCGTGGCAGATGAATCGTAAAAGTCGTACCCTTTCCAAGCTCCGACTCCACGGATATATAGCCATGGTGGCGCTCGACAATCTGCTTGGTCACGGCGAGGCCCACGCCCAGGCCGCCCGCCTCGCGGGCGCGACTGGCGTCGGCACGCCAAAAACGACCGAAGATGCGCGACAAATCATCCTTGGCGATACCGATGCCCGTATCCGAAACCGCGATATCGACGTGTTTGCGGTCGCTGAGTACCGACACCACGACCCAGCCCCCCTCGGGGGTATAGCGCATGGCATTACTCATGAGGTTGATGACACATTGCGTAATCATGTCGGGATCGACCTCGACGACATCGTCGTGCCCCTGCGTCTCATCTGCAAAGCGCAAACGCAGGTCACGGTCGGCAAACAGGCGCTCCTGGCCATTCACAATCGAACGCACAAACGGCACCATATCCACCGGCTCCAGGTTGAGCGGCGCGGCGCTGTTTTCCATGCGTGACAGGTCAAGCATCTGCTGCACCAAACGAGCCAGGCGACGCGTCTCGGAAGCGACTGTCTCCAGATGCTCGTCGTCGGTGGGGTACACGCCGTCCTGCATGGCCTCAACCGTTGCAAGCATTGCCATGAGCGGCGTGCGCAGCTCATGAGCCACATCGGAAGTCAGGCGCTTCTCGTGCTTCATGTCCTTCTCGAGTGAGGTGGCCATCTCGTCGAAGGTCTCGCCCAGCTGATCGATCTCATCATCGCCGCGCAAGCCCGTACGAGCGGACAGGTCTCCATCGCGAATCTGCTTGGCGGTGCTGGTAATACGATGAATCGGCTTGGTGAGCATGCGCGACATGAGCGCTCCGATAACGACCGAGATGCAGACGGCCACAACCGCGGCAAGGGCCATGGCGTTAAAGGTCTTCTCTCTGAATGCCGAGTCTGCCCTGGTGAGCAGGGCATCGGAGCCAACCGCCCACAATTTGACCTGACCCACGTGCTCGCCGGAGGACGTCACGATCTCAACGTTGGCAACACTATTGGAATCGGTGGGAGCAGACGAGACTGGGCTGTGCGATGCCCTCTTTCCGCTCGCATCGTCGGTCGTCGCCTGATTTTCGCGTACATCGGCAGTAGCGCTTGCCGAGGGCCACGAGTCGTCGTAGACGATGACGCCCTTTTTATTGACGACCTGCATACCAAGATCGTCGGACACCAGACTCGATGTCGCGACCGTGCGCAGCTCGCCCGCAGTCCAATTGCCGTTTTCCTCGTACGACGTCGCAAGCTTTTCGGCTGCGGAATTGGCGATTTCGACGATATTGGCGCGCGTGTAGTCTGAAAAAACCGTGCCCCATACAACGGAAACCACGCCCACCAGTACCAGTACCGTCATGAGCGATGTCAGGGCAAAAGCCAGGGCCATGCGCGAGGGATAGCTCATCGTTGGCCGTGAATCGGAACGAGGCGTGTTCCAACTAGCCTTGGAACCCGCCTCGTTCTCCTGCTTATGCTTTTGCCCGATTTCAAAGCGCGCAGGTGTCATATGTGATTTTCCTTATTTCTCGTCCGACTTATCGTTCTTGGTCGGAGCCTCGAAGCGGTAGCCGACACCGTGAACGGTGTAGAGCCACTTGGGCTTCTTGGGGTCGTCGCCCAGCTTGGCGCGAAGGTTCTTCACGTGGCTGTCGATGGTGCGCTCGTAACCCTCAAAGTCATAGCCGAGCACCTTTTCGACCAGCTCCATACGGTTGTAGACGCGGCCGGGGTGACGGGCAAGCGTGGTGAGCAGCTTAAACTCGGAAGCCGTCAGGTCAACTTCCTTGCCCTCGACCAAAATCTTGTGGCCCGAGATATCGATGACCAGATCGCCGAAGTCGAGCACCTCGACGACCGGCTCATCGGCCTGGTGGGCACGGCGGAACAGAGCGCGAACGCGGGCGACAAGCTCGCGCGGCGAGAACGGCTTAATCAGGTAGTCATCGGCACCCAGCTCGAGACCGATAATGCGGTCCTCGATCTCGCCCTTAGCCGTAAGCATGATAATGGGCACATCCGAGGTATCGCGAATGGTGCGGCAGACACGCTCGCCCGGGATCTTGGGGAGCATAAGGTCGAGCACGACCAGGTCGAACTGATGCTTCTCGAACTCCTCGATCGCGGACTGGCCGTCACCGACGCCTACAACCCAGTAACCCTCGCGCTCGAGATAGGCTGCGACAGCGTCACGGATTGCCTTCTCGTCCTCGACCAGCAGAATCTTTTTTGCATCTGAAGCCATAACACGGCCCCCCTGTCTCAATTAGCTAAGAACAAGCCCATTTTAACGCACCTGAGCCCACCGGGTATCGCATGGACGCGACAGCTCGGCAGGCGGTACTCATAGTTACAAGGCGCTTATTCCCCTGTCGGCGCCTTTTTAACCCCTCGTAAACTAAAGAGAGAACAGGCGGGCGGCGACCGTCTCGGGAACGCCTTGACTGTTTCGAACCGTGGCGTACGTCAGGAACGTATCCGATTTGCCCGCCGTAGCAGGATAATCGCCATACTCAAGGGCACGATCGGGAGACAGCAACGATCCATAGGTCTTTGCCGACGTGTCGATCAGAAAATGGGACGATTGGACCTTGACGAGGAACTTATTCTTTTTTCCCGCGGCACATGCGAGCGGTTCACGCGACAAAAAGAGATACGGGCCGCCCTCGTTACCGATGTAAGTGCCCATGTTGCCTAGGCTACCGACGCCGCTATACGTCGCCTCGATGGAAAAGACAAACCTGTCGCCCATATAGACGGCCTCGAAAGGGGACACCGAGGAGGGCAGCACAAGCTGGGCTCTCTTGGTATTGTTGCCGTCGGTCAAATCAATCGCGGTCATGCCGTAGTAAACGCCCTCGTCGTTGCGCACGCGCGGCGTAATGGTCAGGATGCCGTCGCTCACGCGCGGTGCCGATGCAAAACGACCCGTCGACTTCCAAATGGTCTCGGGCTTGGACTCGTCGAGCGACTGGCGGTAGCAATACGAATCGCTGCTGGTCTTAGAACCTCCAGACGCTGGCATTTTGTACCAGATAACCGATGACCCGTACGCGGTAAAGAGCGGCGGGTCGTAATCCTTGCCGCCGCGATCGAGCTCGACAGCATCACCGGTACGCGATACACCCGACAGCCCCTGAGCGTAGAGTTTCCACGCAGAGTTCGCGTAGTTCATCTCAATCCACGCAAACACGTTATCGGTCGCGCGGACATCATAAAACGCATAGCCTGTTCCCTCGACGGGGTCTTCGACCAGCGTCGTCAGTGAGCCATCACTCAAACTGAGCACACCGAGCGTATTGGCATGTTGGGCCGAGGCGGGCGCCATCATTGCGGCAGATACGTCACCGTCGCAGTAGTACAGCAGCGTGCCAAGCGGCAGCGTCCACGAGGCGGTCGGCTCAAGATCTATGTCGACAGCCTCATACTCATCTGTAATCGAGACAATCTTGGAATCGTCCTTGATGACTTGCGGCTCACCGGCGGCATCGTCGCTGGTGCCCGTCTTTGACGAGCACCCCGCTAGCAGCGTGGCCGCGCCCGCCGCGGCACCGCCCAGCACAAAGCCCCGACGCGTTATTCCATTTTTAAATCGGTCGACGATACCCATTAGGCAATCTCGGCACGAGCGGCTTCGATGGCGCGCGTGAGCTGATCAGCACAGGAGGTCTTCTTCATGCCGCAAGTGTTGCCGGCGAGCACTTCGACCACACGGTCGGCGGGAGCGCCCTCAACCAGCTTGGAAATAGCCTTGAGGTTGCCGTCGCAGCCACCGGTAAACTCGACACCCAACACCTTGTTGCCGTCATCGGAAAGATTAAGATGGATATTGCGAGCGCACACACCCTGCGGCTTGTAATCGAAACTAATCATGCAGTCCCCTCTCAAATACACAGTAAGTCACTAATTATCGCTGTCTATTCTCGGATACAACAAGGCGCTTTGCCGGCAACACACATTACCAGCAAAGCGCCCAAACCAGTACATGTCGCGGCAGAGCCTACTCGAAGCTCAGCTGCTCCAGGCGATCGAAGACCGTATCGATGCGGGTGAGGAAGTCCCACGGATCGAAAATCTCGTCGAGCTTCTCCTGGCTGACGGTGCAGCGCGGATCGGCCTCAAGGCGCTCCTTAAAGGTGGGACCGGAGACGCAATCCTGTACCTCATGCCACGTGGCCATGGCGTTTTCCTGCACGATGGCGTAGGCGTCCTCGCGGGTGATGCCCGTGTCGACGAGTGCGAGCAGCACCTTGGAGGAGAAGATGAGGCCGCGGGTCTTGTTGAGGTTGGCCATCATGCGAGCCGGATATAGCTGCAGGCCGTCGATAACGCGGATGAGACACTGGAACATGTGGTCGAGCGCAATGAAGCTATCAGCCTGGGCGACACGCTCAGCGGAGGAGTGCGAAATGTCGCGCTCGTGCCACAGGGCGACGTTGTCGAAGGCAACCTGCGCGTTGGCCTTCACGACACGCGACAGACCGCAAACCTTCTCCATAGTGATGGGGTTGCGTTTGTGCGGCATAGCGGAGCTGCCCTTTTGGCCCTTACGGAACGGTTCCTCGGCCTCGAGCGTGTCAGTCTTCTGCAGGTTGCGAACCTCGGTTGCGATGCGCTCGCAGGTGGCTGCCGTGGTGGCGAGCACGCCGGCAAGGTAGGCATGGTGATCGCGGCTGATAACCTGCGTAGATAGCGGGTCGTGAACCAGGCCCAGATGTTCGCAGACATACTCCTCGACAAACGGCTCGATGGAGCTGTAGGTGCCGACAGCACCCGAGATGGCACCGAAGGCAACGTTCTTGCGAGCATCCTCAAGACGATCGAGGTCGCGCTTGAGTTCCCAGGCCCAAGAGCCAAACTTCATGCCGAAGGTCATCGGCTCGGCGTGGATGCCATGAGTGCGGCCGGCGCACAGCGTGTTGCGCTCCTCGAAAGCGCGGCGTTTGCAGATCTCGCCGAGCTTCTTGACGTCCTCGATGATCAAATCGCAGGCCTGGGTGAGCTGATAGCACAAGGCCGTATCGCCCAGGTCGGAGCTGGTCATGCCGTAGTGCACCCAGCGGCTGGGCTTCGGCTCGCCCTCGGGAACGTCGGCGTCGATGTACTCCTTCATATTGGTCAGGAAGGCGATGACGTCGTGGCGCGTGACTTCCTCGATCTCGTCGACCTTTGCCTTCTCAAAGCTGGCATGGTCGCGGATCCATTGGGCCTCGTCTTTGGAAATACCGATCTTGCCGAGCTCCGCCTGGGCCTCGCAGGCCAAGACCTCGATCTCCTGCCAAATGGCGTACTTGTTCTCGAGGGAGAAGATATGTCCCATCTCCGGGCGGGTATAGCGATCGATCATAGCGGCTCCTTTTTGGTTATTGGCACGTTGGTCGTAACTCGACTATTGTACCGTGCGCAGGCACCCGTATGAGCAACGGGCATCAACCTAACATGTTGCAGATGGGGCGGCCATGGGGACGTCTGCGTATTTGCTCCGCAAATCCGCACCGGCTGCGGTCGGCAAACCACGGTCCGGGGAAGCGAGGGCAACGTCGGCTGAATCCGCTTTTCCCAAAATCCGCCCTGGTCGATGGAGCGGGCAACGGGACGTCTGCGTATTTGCTTCGCAAATCCGCACCGGCTGCGGTCGCCTATCGGCGACCTTGCCTGCTCGCTACAAACGCTTCGCGTTTGCTTTACGCTCGCACCCTGGCGGGTTCGAGTCCCGGCACTTTATTGAAAAAAGCACGGCACCGTAATGGTGCCGTGCTTTTTCTTTTTACTGGAGCGGGCAACGGGACTCGAACCCGCGAGTGTCAGCTTGGGAAGCTGATGCCTTACCACTTGGCGATGCCCGCTTGTGTGTTGGCTAGTATAACGCGGTTGTCTTGTTCGATACAAGAGTGGCGATAGTTGTTTTAGCTGTGGAGAATCGCTTGGAATTTAAGCCAATTGTGAAGACAGGGGCCCGTGACGGCTTCTATTCATCGCCTTCTACCTGCTCTTTTACTCAATTGTTTTCCTGTCGGCTCAATTTGTCAGATATCGGTCAAGCTTTTGGTCAGCTTCCGGTACTTACCCGCATGAACCCCGGCGGTAGCCTCATCCCACGCGTCGCAATCTCCCCGCGCGGCGCACGAGGGATAAGGAACAGCCATGTCCAACGCACCCACGCACTCTGTCCACAGCGCAATCGTCACAGGCCCGCTGCTCCTGCTCCTCCTTTTGCTGGTCGGTTGCCTGGCTCCCGAAACTGCTCGCGCCATCGACGGGCACGATGCGCTCAACTTCCGCACCATCAGCGAAATGTGCGGGCCGCTGGTCATTGGCAAACACGAGGCACAAGACACCTCGATTTCATACTGCATGAACCAGGGCTATCCCGGCCCCAGCAAGCCCGGAGGACCATGGCGTGCCTACGACCAAGGCTGGACATGGCTCGACGACGAGTTCGCCGCTGTCGTCTGCCATGGATACCCCTTCGCCACATCGTTTGGCGGCCATAGCCTAACGCCCGATCGCGCCCGTGCCGCCACCCAGCTTGCCGTGTGGATGCTTAAAGGAACCACACACCCCGACGGCACTTTTTCGTATACGAACAACGCCGGTATCCCCAGAAGCGGCAAGTTCTACCAAGACGCCGAGATTGTAGCGGCGGCGCGATGGCTCTACGACAACGCCAAAGCTGGAAACATCAGAGCGACGCCGCATCGCGCAAGGCGCTACCACGGCCCCACCTCAAAAGAAGGACGGCACCAAGACATGCTCTATGTCCTGCCCGCCGTTACCGTTTCCTTCGAGAAGCAATCTGCAAACGCTGCAATCACCAGCGGAAACGATACATACCAGCTCGACGGTGCCACCTTTGACATCTTTGAAAGCGCAAGCGACGCGCGTGTCGGAACCATCCAGATGGACGAGAATGGGCGAGCCCAAGCCACGCTGCTGCCCAACACGGCATACTATCTGGTCGAAATAAAGGCACCGGCAGGTTATATGCCACGTCGCGACCGCATCGAGTTTTCCACCTCGAACGATGGTGGGCACGTCTCCATCGTTGAGACGCCAGGTACGATTTCCCTGCGCATCATAAAGCTCGACAAGGCGACAGGCGCCGGCCCTCAAGCGGGAGCATCACTCGCCGGCGCCGAGTTCACCTGTGTTTCGCAGTCAACTCCGGGCTGGACGCGCATTCTCGCCACCGACGATGACGGCCTGGCGGCGTTGGACGATATCCCCCTGGGCACCTTTACCATCTACGAATCAAAGGCCCCCGAAGGCTACCTGCTGTCCGGTGAAACGTGGAGTTATTCCGTCGGTGCCGATCAGCTTGGCGACACCGGCGTCGTTGAGCTCGAGAGTCGCATTTCCGACACCCCCATCGCCTTCGACCTCGAAATCTCAAAGTTCAAAGACCGTGGCGACAGCAACGAATCTGGCATTGAACAGCCGGCTGAGGGTGTTGTCTTTGAGGTCGTCAGCAACAGCTCGCAGCAGGTTGTCGGCACGTTGACCACCAATGTCTATGGCTTCGCGTCCACCAAGGACCAACCCGATATGTGGTTTGGCAACGGCACACGACCCGAAGGCGTTCACGGATCCATTCCTTACGATCGAGCGGGTTACACCGTGCGTGAAGTTCGCGAAACCGTACCCGATGGATTTAAGCAGGCGGGAGAATGGTCCATCTCCGCAGAGCAGACTACTGATGGGGCAACGCTACAATACATCGTGGACAACCATGCCATATCGACACACCTTCAGATCGTAAAACGTGACGCCCAAACGGGGAGCGCCGTACCACTTGCAGGCTTCGCTTTCCAATTGCTCGACAGCAACCATGAGCCTGTTTCCCAAACATGCTGGTATCCAGCTCACTCCGTCCTGAACACCTTCACGACCGACAAAACCGGTTCCGTCACGCTGCCCGAGTCGCTCCGTCCCGGCACCTACTACATTCGTGAGAAAGATGCCGCTACCCCTATCTTAGGGGAGAGGATCTTGAACTTTCGATACCCGCCGACATGAACCTAACACCCGTTGCCATCGCCTCGTTCTGCGATCAAGCGGCAACCGGCAAAATCGAAATTGTCAAAAGCGACGCTGTGAACAGCAGCGCCCTGGCGGGAGCGGTCTTCGAGATTCGTGCGGCAGAGGATATCGTCTGCGCTGACGGCAGCATGGTTGCCCTTGCGGGAGAGACGGTCGCAACTGTCGAGACCGACGAGCAAGGAAAAGCCGGCATCGATGGCCTTTCACTTGGATCTGGCATAGCACATTACGAGGTCGTTGAGATAAGCGCCCCCGAAGGGTACCTGCTTGATCCGACGCCTCACGCCGTTGAGCTCACCTATGCCGACCAGGACACGCCGGTCATCCATGCTCGAGTCGAAGTCTCCAACGATTACACCAAGGTTGATATCTCCAAGGCCGATGTCACCGACCAAACAGAGATTGAGGGAGCACGGCTCGTTCTACTGGATGCGAACGGAGAGACTATCGAAACCTGGACCTCGATCGCGACGCCACATCGTATTGAGCATCTTGCACCCGGCTCCTACACGCTGCGCGAAACGATGTCACCGCGCACCTACGACACGGCCGAAGATGTCACGTTCGAACTAAAGGAGACCGGAGACATCCAGAAGGTCGTCATGAATGATGCCCCGATTGAAATTATAGGAAGAGTCGACAAGCGTCAGGAAATTGCCCAGCCAGTCGCAAGCAATCTGACGGCCAACGGCGACGGTAAGAACCGAGCCGCAACGCAGTCCGATGCACGGGGAGAGTACGCTTACACCATCGACGCTCGTAACGAATCAAAAACCTGGGTTGATGAGTTTACAATCACCGACGAGCTTGAGTGTGTGTCCGCTGGGACTGCCCAGCTCGTGAGCATAGAAACACCCGTTGCCACAGGCGACTACGACGGACGATGCAACATATGGTACCGCACGTCCCCCGGAATCGAACAAGACAGCGAGGAACAAGCCAATGCCACGCTCGATGACGGGCACGAAAATCCTTGGCTCGAAACCGACGAAGTTAAAAATCTCCTTGGTGAAGACACAAGACTTGTCGACTGCGACGGTTGGCATCTTTGGAAGTCCGATATATCCACGAGCGAATCGACGACGCTGGCTGTTAAAGATCTTAATTTACCAAAGAATACGCAGGTGATGGGCTTACGCATTGAATACGGTTCCGTATCTGCCGATTTTACGACACGATCAGACACCTCGACATGGAACCGTGATGACCTGAAGGACGAGCACGATGATCTGGATGACGCCGCGAGGTCGCTCGACTCGCAGACGCACGGAGCGCTGGTTCATATGACCGCCACGGCATCCTATGTGCCCGAGAAGGCCATAACCAACGGCGTCCGCGTCGATCTTTGCCGCAATGGAGGCGGCAATAAACTCGAGTCCCACGATGAAGATCACGTTATCCAACGCTGCACGTTGTCCCAAGACCTGCCATCGACGGGCTCCGCTCCCCTTGCCGCATTGATGACCGCCCTTATGACCGCGGGCGGCGCGGCCATCTTGCTTGCCAAAAACAGGTCTGCGGCTGCAACACGCTAACCGTCCAATAAAACGGGGCGAGCCAGTCTCCCGGCTCGCCCCGTATACAGGCATTTTTGATACGAAGGCTCGCGCCTACTCGGTCGAAGAGCCGCCATCGATGGTGGCCTGATCAGTCGCGTCGATGCCGTCGGCACCCACAGACTGCTCCTGCTTCACCTCTTCGCTAATCGCAGACTCGGACGTGGATCCCTTAACGCCCACAAAGTAGGCAGCACCAAAACCGAGGGCAACGGCAATCAGGGTCAAAATCAGATACACGGGCCAATGGCGCTTAATATACGAAAACACGCTGACTCCTTAGAACTGCCTACGAGCGACGAATAACCTCGGTCACAACCTCGGACACCGTAGCGATGTTCGTCGGGTTGACGTTGTAGGGCAGGTCGTCCTCGGTACGAGCGCAAGCCAGGCGAGGACCGTCCACGCCTGCAATCGTAAGGGCGCGGCGGCTCGCCTCGAGGGCGGCATACGCATCCGACTTGGCATAAGGCATCTCGAATGCACCGCAGTCGACATGGAACGCCTTGCAGACCTTGCTGACCAGGTTCATGATACGGCGGTCGCCCTTAAGCAGCTGTTGTTCGCCCTCGACCGTCACGACCGAAATCCTGCCGGCACCAATGGACTCGAGGTTGATAAAGAACACGCCGCGAAGCTTATCGCGATGAGAGGCCAGGAAAGCCTTCATGCCGGCGCCATCGCAATCGGAAGCACCCGTTGCGACAAACCAAATATCATGGCCGAGCAACTCATCGTCACCCATAGAGGCAACTGCCGCGAGCATATCCTCATTCGATGCGCCATCGGAAGACGTAGCGCCGCCCTTCCAGCCGTCGTCATCGTCTTCGAAGTTATCCCACGAACCGATGCCGCGACCAGACTTCTTGGCATCGTAGTCATCATCGACACCAAGCCAGTCGCTCATGCTGTACTGGTCGCTCTTTTTCTTGCGCCCAAACAGGCCGCCGATACCGCGCTTTTGGGGCTTCGGGGTCGTCACGGGAGCCGAGATCGTCTCGAGCGGCTGCACATCTGGTGCAACGGGCATAGAGGGCGCCACCGGCGCCGATGAGGGCTCCGAGCCCTGTGCTGTAATAAAGGGATCGTCAGCCTGCGCCGAAGGATCGGGCAGGTCAAATAGCGACGTACGAGACGCGACGTTGGCCTGCTGCATCGAGGGCAGCGACGGGTCGGGGACGGAGGCCAGCGGCGACGATGAAGGCGCGGGCGCGGAAGCCGGATCGGGGATATTCATCTGCGGGCGCGACGGCACACGAGACGAAATCTGGGCCATGAGGGAGTCGACTGTCTCGTCCTGCGTGGGGGCTGCGTTGGTTACCGTGGCGCCGGGATCGCTCGGTGTGGGCATGGTAAAGATCTGCGTAGAGTAGGGCCTGGATTCATCAGTCTTGGAAGCTTCATCGACCGCAGAGGAATTCGACTCCACAACAGGCACCTCGACCCGCTCGGGCACATTGTCCTCAATAGAATCGGCCGTATCGTCAACCGCGTCTTCGGTAGCGGCAGCTGCGTCCTCAGCCTTATCGGAGACGGAAATGGGCTCGGCAATCGCTGTGCCCTGCTTCTCGAACGTCATCGTGGCATCGAAGGACACAGTGTTATCGACCGGCTGCTGCGCGTCAAAGGACGTCGTCGCCTCCGCGACGTCAGCGGACGTCGGCTGCGAGGCCTCGAAAGACGTCGTAGCGTCGGTGGGGTCGGCAGGCGCCGGCTGCTCGGCCTCGTTTTGCTCAAACTCCTGCGCCGCGCGCTCGCGCTCGGCCTCGGCAGCCTGCTGTTGGGCTATAGCCTCCTGCTCGGCAGCCTCGCGGGCAGCAGCGCGCTTTTCCTCAAAGTCGTCAACGAGCTTCTTGCCCTTCGCAAAGGCACCCTTAAAGAAGCTGGAGGCGCTGGCGCCAAGCGAGGAGAATGCGGAAGCGATATCGGCATGGGACGTTGTCGAGGGGAGCTCGGCCGAGAAATCGGTATCGCTCTCGTAGGACACGCGCTGCGGGTACTCGTCGTAGCCCTCATCGGCGGAATCGTCCTCTGCCTGTTCCGAAGCGGCGGGGGCAAGAATGTCAAGGCCAGCTGCGGGGTCGAGTGCGGACTCCGCCTCGGGCTCGACATCAGAGGACGGGGCAGACACGAGCTCGGCGGCTGCATCGGGCGCATCAGACACGGGCTCTTGAGCCTCGGAAATGGGCTCGGGCTCAAACGCCGGCTCCTCGCCTTCATCGTAAACAAGCGAGCAGGACTCGGGCAGCATGCCGAGCGCGCGGATGGCATCCGAGCCAAAGCGGATATTGCCGGCGGCATTGCGATAGAGTTTGGGCTCGGGCTCGACAGGCTCGACCACTACGGGCTCCTCCGCCGGCTCGGCGGCGGGTTCCTCCTCGGTGGCCACCTCGGTCTGAACAGCCTGGTCCTGAGCCTCGGGCGCAATGGTACCGATCAGCGTCGCGTCAGCAGAAGCACCCTCGAAGCCGTCGATCTGTTCATCGGGCGCCTCATCCTGCTCGGGCTCGGCAGCAAGCGGCTGTCCGAACTCATCCTCGGTATAGCTCGGCTCCTCATATTCGATGGTGTTGCCATAATCGTTTTGCTGCTGCGCGGCGGCATACTCGGCCGCGGCACGCGCCATTTCCTCGGCCCGGCGCTTTTGCTCGCCAAAATACGTATCGAACGGAATATCGTTGGGAAATTCATTTTCGCCCTGATAAGGGGCAACGTTGTCCATAACGCCAAGCATGGCGGCAACAGAAGACTTGTTGCACACCGATCCAGACGTATAGGGAAGCACGAAACGGTTGGCAATGATATTTGCCGCGTTGGCAAGCGCCACCAGCGAAGCGAGAATCGCTACGATCCACAGCAGGACCTTGAGCGCGCCGGGGAGCGGCAGGATGCGCAGAACGGCCACGGCGGCGGGAACGATCGTCGCCACCGGCAGCGACTTTGCGACTAGCGCGCGATAGGGCGCATAGGGCTCGCGCGCGAACAACTCGGCGCGAGGAGAATCATAGTGGGCCACCACGACCACGGGACGATTGCGCGGAGACGCGAGCGGGCCCGAAGCCTTGTGATAGGCGATGACATTTTGGCTCACACCCGTCTTGCCCAGGCGCGAAATGACAGGACGGCCCGTACGCTCAAGCACATACAGCACCGCGCCGACAATCGCCAGCAAGGTGCCGATCAAACCGACGCCGCCGCCGATACCCATGAGCAAGGCGCCCGCAAAAGCCAAAATACCCGTTACGGCAAACGCCAGCCTGCTGGGTGCAGGAGCATTAAACTCCTGCACCTCGGGATCAAAACCGTGGTTGCGGAAAATCTGAGCGATATCCTCGGCAGCCAAACGCTCCTCTTCGCTGCACGCGGGCGTGATGCCGGTGTTCTGCAGCAGGTGGTTAATATAATTCTGGGTGTTCGCCATGTGCGCTCCACATCCATAATCCGACAAATAGGCCCAGTGCTTGCACATTAGGACCGTATATAGTCGAAAGTATACCCCGAGCGGACGCAAACGGCGGAATTCCGGTTACGTTAACGCCCCATACGGACATGGATATACCCTAATCTCCATATCGGACTAAAATCATGGCATCGAACAACCTTCTCATGCGAGGATTCTATGACGGCAAGCACAACGACCGCAGCAAATAAAAAGAGTTCGGCAGAGCCGGGCTACGACAAAACTGCCCAGCGTATCCTCAATCTTTTCTTCGTGCTCAACAGTTCTCCCGAACCGCTGACGACCGAGCAGATCGTTTTGGACTCCGATTTGGGCTACGGCTCGGGCAATATCGATTCGGACAAACGCAAGTTTCGTCGTGACCGCGAAAAACTACTCGAGCGCGGTATCGTGATTAAGGAGGTTCGCGCGCCCGGCTCCCAGGAAACCGAAGAAAGTGCCTGGGCCGTCGACCGTGACCACACGTTTGCCGCCGGCGGCCTGATTACCGCCGAGGACGCAGACATCCTTATGGACGCCATAGACCAGATGCTCGCCGCCGGATCGTCCACTTTTTCCACGCCGCTCGCCGATATTCGGTCCAAGATCGCATACCTGACCGGCGAGGCGGACGTCCCGGAGGCACGCGCCCTGCGCTCTCCTATGGTTGATGCCGTATGGAGCGCTTTCGCCGAGCGTTGCGCGCTGCGCTTCCTGTATCAAAACGGACGCGGGGAACAGCGTCAACGTACCGTCTGCGTCTATGGCATGTTCGAGCGCGAGGGCATTTCGTATTTCTGCGGTCTGGATGATGCATCCGGTACCGTTAGGACATTTCGCTGCGACCGCATCGTCCGCGCCTGGAAACCTTCCGGCTTCTACACCATCCCCAGCGACTTTAACCTCAATGACCAGCTGTTCTTTGAGTTCGATTTTGCTAACCGCGACCCCATCGCGGCCACATTCTCGTTTGCCGCCGATACGCCGGCGGACATGGTCCACGCCCTTACACAAGGACGCGGAAACCTCGATCGCGCAGACAAAGGATGGACATGGACCGTTGGCGTGCGCGACCTAGATGCCGCCGCCTCATTTTGTATGGAGCACAGCGCCGACAACATGAGGCCCGTAGCGCCCGACGCACTCAAACAGGCTTGGAATCGCCTCATCGAAAGGACGGTGAACGCCCATGCCTGCGCGTAAACTCACGAGCGAGCAAAGGCTCTCGCGCGCCATCGACATCATGGAAGCCCTCTACGCCGCTGGCGAGAAGGGCATGGATCGCAGTGAAATCTGCAGTCGCTTCGACATCACTGGTGCTTCACTCGATGGGATTATCGGCATCATTTCGACGCTCGCCGACCGCGAATCGGGAGCACGCGTCATCTGCGAATGCCGTGACGAGCACGTCATTCTGACGGGCGAGGCAGGCCGTGTGCTGCCGTTGCGTCTCAGCGCGGCCGAGGGCGCCGTACTCAACCATGAACTTGAGTCGCTAGGCATCGAACCGGCGACGGCAACGCGCATCCGCCGCGCGCTTCTGCCCGAGGAACTGGGGTATAACCAGCGCGTTGTCGACACCGTTGCGCGCGGCTCCCATTGGCAGCAGCTCAATTGCGCCATCCAGGACGGCGTTCGCTGCCGCATCGCCTACCGCTCGCTTGGCGACGAGCACGCGCGGGAGCGCACCGTTGACCCCCTGTGCATTATGACGAATGGCGATAGCATGTACCTGGTAGCCTGGGACACCGAGCAGGATGCGCAGCGCCGCTATCGCCTCGACAAAATCGAGGATATCGTCCTGACCGACGACTCGGTCGAGCGGCACCACCCAAAGATTACGACCCTTCAAGACTCGCTTGCGAAAGCGGGACGCGAAACAAAGCTCGCGATGCCGCTCGATCTTGCCGACCATCTAGACTGGGCGGGCATCACATCAGTCAATCGGGCTGACGAGGACACGGCAATCGTAACCGTCCGCTACACGTCCGAAGCGTGGCTATTTGCCCAAGTTATGGCAAAGGGCGGAGCCATCCGCATCACGGATGACCCCGCCTTGTCAAAGCGCCTGTGCGACTATGCGGAGACGCTCGTCTGTCCGCTCTAATGCCGTCGGTCGTGCGCCTGTCGCCATAGCTGCAGGTAGTGGCCGATCTGGGCTGACTCGATACGCTGGTATGAACTGGTGGGTAGCGATGTCAAGAACTTCTTGCCATACCCCTTCGTCACCAGGCGAGGATCCGCCAAGATCAGCACACCGCTATCGGTCGACGAGCGAATCAAACGCCCCGCGGCCTGCTTGACCTCGAGCACCGCCTCGGGTAGCGAATAGCGCGCCCAGGCACGGTCCTCGCGCAGGTTACGCTCGCAGGAGAGCGGATCGGTAGGGCTGGAGAACGGCAGCTTGGGAATGATGACGCATCGCAGCGTCTCACCGCTGGCGTCAAAGCCTTCCCAAAAGGCCTTGAGAGCGAAGAGCGACGAAGCCGGCTCGTTGATAAACCGGTCGCGTAGGCGACGAGGAGATGAGTTGCGCTGTTGGCAGTTGAGTTCCAAACCCGCACGGGCAAGCTTGGGCTCAACGCGAGCGTACAGGTCTTCCATGTCGCGCCGGTTGGTGAACAGCGTGAGCACCGATCCGCCCATGGCGAGGTGCGCATCGACCAGAACGCGCTCGAGCGCCGTAAGATAGCTCTCACGATCGCGCGGATCGGGGATATCGCCCGCAACGACTACAGCCATGTTCGAATCGAAGTCGTAGCTCGAGTCCAAGTGCAGCGATGAGGATGTTGAAGCACCGATGCGATCGAGCCCGACAGCATGGTTGAAGTGCTCAAAGCTTTTGGACACCGTCATGGTCGCTGAGGCAAAGATAGCCGTGTGAACCTCGGGCAGCCACTCGGTTGCCAAGGCCTCGCCAATGTCGATGCGCTCTGCGGTCATCGACTCTCCGCCGGCACGCAGCCTGCGATTGACCTGCAGCGAATACACGTAGTGCTCATCGGTGCCATCAATGATGAGCTTGAGGTTCTCGGACAGCTCGTGCAGGCGGCGCGAGATGTCGCCCAAGTCGACAACAACCTCGGGCTTGTCGGCGGCGACTGCTTGAACCAGCGCGTCGACGCTCTTGTCGGCTTGCTCCAGCGCGTCAATGGCAGCGCAGGCCGACTGCAGGAAATCATGCCAATCGTCCGACTCGCGCAGCTCCGGACCTATCCAAAGGTTCGCGTTGTCATAGCCACCACGAGCGCGTCGGCCAAGCTCGCGGACACCATCAAACACGTCGGCGATCGCCATGCTCGCGCGGGCAACCGTCGACGTCGCTTTGGCAGTAAGTCCCAGGTAGAGCGTAGAGCCCTCAGATGTCGCCAAATCGCGGGAGACTTGGCTCAACGCGCCGGTGCTCGAACCGCCCAGACGCTCAAACAGAACGCGCGATTCGTCCGCCGAGACTACGCGCGCCCACTGACGACGCGCCTCGCGCTCGATAGAATGGGCCTCGTCGATTACCCAATGGCGAATCGGAGGCAAAATCCTCCCCTCGGCCGCAACATTGCGGAACAGCAGAGAATGGTTCGTAACAACCACATCGGCATGCGCCGCGCGACGGCGTGCGCCGTGGACGAGGCATTTATCAGGGAAAAACGGGCAGAGGCGACGAGCGCACTCGCGCGAGGCCGTCGTAAAGTCGGGACGGTTGACGCTGCGCCAGCGAATGCCAAGCGAATCAAGGTCGCCGTCGGCTGACTGACAGACGTACGCCATGATCACGGCAACCGCCGTAAGCGTGTCGGCGGGATCACGCTTGGTTGTAATTTCGACTTGGCTGCAGCTCATACGCTCAAGTTTGCGCAAACACGGATAGTGGTCGTACCCCTTCAATGCGCAAAACGACAAGCCGCCTGGCAGTTGCTCGGCAAGTTTTGGCAGCTCATGGTACATGAGCTGGTCAGCGAGGTTATTCGATTTGGTCGCAATGCCAACGGTGATGTTATTACGTCGCGCTGCCTCGGCAAAAGGCACGAGATACGCCATCGATTTACCGACGCCTGTGCTCGCCTCAATCACGCGATGGGTACCCGTGACCAGCGCATCGCGCACCTCAACCGCCATCGCGATTTGCTCGTCGCGCGGCTCATAGGTGGGGTACATACGGTTGACCAGGCCTCCAGGGGCATAGTCCGCCTCAATCTCTTCGCGACTCGGCATCTTGAGGACCGGCAGTTCGTCGGCATCCACCCGATCATCGGCACGGTCGGCCTTGAGAACGTCAGCGCGAGCTGCGCTGAGAGAGAAGATGGACCCGGGGTTCTGCCCCGCCAAGAACGAAAAGATAGGACGATAGGACCAGGGCACATCGGGGTGCATGTCGGCCAGGCGCGCCATAAGGCCCTGGGGCAAGTCGGTGAGTGCCACGAGTAACACGCGCCACACGCCGCACAGGGCATCGACATCGGCGTTGGCACGGTGCGACACCGAATCGCAGCCGAACAGGTCGGCCATAAAAGACAGCTTGTGCGAAGCCAAGCGCGGAAGCGCGATACGCGACAGCGCCAACGAATCAATCCAGATATCGCTCACGTTGACGCCGCCCTTAACCGACTCGATAAACGATCGGTCGAAGGTGGCGTTATGCGCGATCACCGGGCATCCGCCGACAAAATCGGCGAGAGCAGACACGGCCTCAACGGCTGACGGAGCATCGGCCACGTCAGCGTTCGTGATGCTTGTGAGCTCGGTAATCTCGGCGGGAATCAGCTGCTTGGGATGCACAAAAGTATCGAACCGCTCTACGACCTCGCGGCCCGAAAGACGGGCCGCGGAGATCTCGATAAGTTCGTTGTCTTGCACCGACAAACCCGTGGTCTCGGTATCGAGGACGATGACATCCTCCTCGATAAGACCGAACGACTGCGTCTTGGCGCGCTCGGCGAGCGTGGCATAGGCATCGATGACAAATTTCGGCGTTCCAGGAGATACAGCGTCCTCGATTAGCATGCAACGCCCGCTCGACGAAGGCCCATGCGAATCAGGCTGTCACAGACCTGAGGGAACGTCATATCGTCGGTGTGGCGAATCTCGTCCGGATACAGCGACGTATCCGTCATGCCGGGAATGGTGTTGGTCTCGAGAATGACGGGGCCGTCTTCACTCACGATAAAGTCACTGCGCGAAATTCCCAGACAGCCGAGGGCCTTGTGGGCAGCGCAAGCAAGCTCCTGGGCGCGGGCATAGTTTTCAGGCGAAATCTGCGCCGGAATACGGTGGATATCCGTAGGGTCGACGTACTTAACGTCCAAGTCGTAGAACTCGCAGTCCTCAGGCTTGCGAATCTCGACGATCGGCAGGGCGCGCACATCGTCCTCGCCGTAAACGCCTACCGTAATCTCGGTTCCCTCGATGCACTTCTCGACGAGCACTTTGTCACCATACTCGAATGCCTTCTTGATGGCAGCCGGTAGCTCGGAAGGCTCATGCACCAGTGAAATGCCGTAGCTCGAACCATTGACAGCAGGCTTCACGAAGCAGCGTTCGCCACAGACTTCGACGATGTGGTCGATATCGACCTCGTCACCCGTCTCGAGCGCCAGGCCGGGGGCGATGGGGATCCCCGCCTTGGCATACAGGAGCTTGGACACCTCTTTGTCCGCACCGCAAGCGCTGGCAAGAACGCCCGATGCCGTGTAGGGGATACCCAAGGTCTCCATGGCGCCCTGCATGGCGCCATCCTCGCCGCCAGCACCGTGCATGGCGATAAATGCCACATCGAAGCTACCTGTCGCCATAGTCACCATAAAGTCATCGGCGGCCGTATCGAGCAGCTCCACCGAAGTGTAGCCAGCCTCCTTCAAGGCCACCACGACGTTTTTTCCCGAATTGAGCGAGATCTCACGCTCAGCGGAATGACCGCCCGCCAAGACCGCTACGTGCATGTTCTTTAGGCTTTTACCCGGCATGGGCAGACTCCTCCTCTATAATTTCTGCAGCTGATACCATATTGTAGCGATACCGTCTACGTTTCCCCAAAATCGAAAGGCTTCCATGAATCCCAGGACTAAATCTCAGGACATTCGCGACTTGAGCCAAAACGATATTCGCGAGCTCGTTGCCGAACTCGGCCAGCCCACCTTCCGCGCCAAACAGCTCATTGAATGGGTTTTTGAAAAGAACGTTTGTTCGTTTGACGATATGACCAACCTTCCGAAGGCCTTCCGCGAGCAGCTCAAAGAGGCATTTGCTTTTGACACGCCGACCGAGCTCACCAAGCAGGTCTCCAAGGACGGCTCCCGTAAATACCTGCTCGAGTATCACGACGGCATCTCCGTCGAGACTGTCGGCATGCCCCGTCGCAACAAGCTCTCCGTTTGCGTATCCACCCAGGCCGGCTGCGGTATGGGATGTGCATTTTGCGCTACCGGCCTGAACGGCCTCAAGCGTTCGTTGACCGCACAAGAGATCGTTGACCAGGTGCTCCATGTCTCCAATGACTTTGGCGAGCGCGCAACGAGCGTCGTGTTCATGGGCCAGGGCGAGCCGTTTGCCAACTACGACGAGGTCCTCAAGGCGCTGCGTATCCTCAACGACCCCGATGGCATCGGCATTGGAGCACGTCACCTTACTGTTTCTACCAGCGGCGTTATCCCCGGAATTCGCAAGTTTGCAGATATTCCCGAGCAGTTCACGCTCGCCGTCTCGCTGCACTCCGCTATCCAGTCGACGCGCAACAAGCTCATGCCGGGCGTTAAGAAGTACACGCTGTTGCGCCTCCACGAGGCCCTTCAGCTCTACACTGAAAAGACCGGTCGCCGTCCAACCTATGAGTACGCCATGATTGAGGGTGTCAACGACACTAACCCCGAGATGCAGGCGCTCTGCGACTTCTGCGAGGGCACGCTGTGCCACGTCAACCTGATTCAACTTAACGATATTGAGGGCAGCCCGCTCAAGCCGTCGCCGATCCATAAGGTTGAAGATCTTCAGCGCCGTCTTGAGTCTCGCGGCATCGAGACCACGATCCGTAATTCCCGCGGCAACGATATCGACGCGGCCTGCGGTCAGTTGAAGCAGCGTTTCAAGATCAAAAAGAACGCATAGGGGAGACTAACCTAAACGTTTCATGTGAAACATCGAACGGCCTCGGTTGTTCAATTGCAACCGAGGCCGTTTCATATCAATCGGCTAATCGCATCTCACGATCGTTCTGCTTCTATTTCGGAAGAAATAAGGGGGCCTTGTTCTGGTGTTCAGACAAGGCCCCCTTCAAAATAGGCGAGTAATTGTTAGGTACCTAATAGCCTACATTATCCCACTGGCGATTAACCCATTCTTGATTAATCTTGGGATTCTTGGTTACCTGGGCAGTTCGCATGGCGACATCTTCCGTCATAACATCCATTTTCTTCTTAGATGTATCAACGATATCCTGTGCGCTACGAAGCAAACGGCCACGGAGTTCTTTGTCCGTTGCGATCTTATATCCAGCAAATGCACCAGCAGCCACCGTTGCTGCAAAAGCAACAGCTGTCAAAAACTTATTCTTCATCCTGGTCACCCTGTTCAAATTGAATCATTTCACCCAGAATACGTGAGAGCTCTTCCTCATCTTTGAACTCAATTTCAATCTTGTTCTTTCCACGCGAACTCTTCACGCGCACGTTAGTATTAAATACCTGACGAAGAACGCGCGCAGCTTTCTTGAACGACTGTGGTGTTGCAGGCCTAGAGGTCTTTGGTGTCTCTCCGGCAGAAAATAACGGAGCAAGATTTTCTGTCGCACGGACCGAAAGACCTTCTGCAACAACCTTCTCCGCAAGCCTAATTCTGGCATCCTCATATGGAACGGCAAGGATTGCCCTAGCGTGACCTGCTGTGAGCTTTCCTTCAAATATCATCTGCTGGACGACTTCAGGAAGATCCAGAAGGCGAAGCGAATTTGTAATTGCAGAACGTGACTTGCTGACAGCCTTTGATAGAGCCTCCTGGGTCATCCCACTTGCATCAATGAGCTGACGATAGCCTTTTGCCTCTTCTACAGGATTTAGGTCAGAACGCTGAAGGTTTTCAATAAGTGCAAGAGCAAGCATTTCTTCATCATTAACTTCTTTAATGATGACGGGCAGCTCTTCAAGGCCTGCCAGTTTGGATGCCTGATAGCGACGCTCGCCAGCAATGATTTCATATCCGTTGCCATGTTTACGAACCAAGAGCGGCTGTAAAACACCGTGTTCCTGGATAGACTCGCTTAGCTCACGAAGTTCAGTTTCATTGAAGTGAATTCGAGGCTGATTCGGATTGGGAACAATATCCTCGATGGGCAGCTTGGTTTCAGAAGTCGCTGCAGCAGACGAACCACCGGTTTCATATTCAGCTTCAGAAACCAGTGCGCTCAATCCACGACCTAATCCACTGCGCTTTTTAGGGCTAGGCACGCTTGATCACCTCTTTTGCAAGATTCATATATGCTTTTGCACCCTTATTTTGCGGTGCATAAGTAATAACCGGTTCTCCAAAAGAAGGAGCTTCAGAGATTTTAACCGTACGGGGAATCAACGTCTTAAAGGCCTTATCACCAAAGTACGACTGAACCTCTTCAACAACCTGATTCGACAGTGATGTCCTCGAGTCATACATGGTCATAAGTACGCCATACGTATCCAAGCCCTTATTTAGACGCGATTTGACCATCTTCATTGATTCAAGTAGCTTCGTAACGCCCTCAAGTGCATAATACTCGCACTGAATCGGAATAAGAACGCTGTCTGCGGCGGTCAATGCGTTAATAGTCAGCAAACCAAGCGAGGGCGGACAGTCAATGAATATAAAATCGAACTCATCTTGAATAGGTTCAAGCAAATCTTTGAGGCGAGTTTCACGAGCAATTGCGCTTACGAGCTCAATTTCGGCGCCTGCAAGCTGAATTGTTGCCGGAATTACGAATACCTTTTTGCAATTCGTATCAAGAACAAGCGATTCTGCGGGCACATCATTCAACAATGCATCATAGATGCAGTGGTCAAGGTCTTCTTTTTCAATTCCAAATCCGCTTGTGCTGTTTCCCTGCGGATCAAAATCGACAATGAGCGTCTTACGACCCTGCTCACCAAGTGCTGCTGCAAGGTTTACAGCCGTCGTTGACTTACCGACACCGCCTTTTTGATTGATGATTGCAATAATACGCGTGTCTTTAGCGCTCTTCGAACGCTTAACGTCGCGAAATCCCACGGTCCCTCCTGGTGTGTATTAAAGCTGTCAAACGGAGGATGTTTCACGTGAAACATTCCGATTCGATATCAACCGCTATGTTTCACGTGAAACATAGCAAGTTATTACTATCCATTATGTTTCACGTGAAACATCTAAGCAAGCTGATTCTTCTTTGCCATGCCATTTGCACGAGGCAATGAAACGGATGCTGGATGACTCTTCTTAAGAACAATGAACTCCCTATGGCCCAAGCCCTCAGGCAAATCGATTGCGTCATTCAGAAGCAAAGTGAAGCCGCAAATCTTAGCTGCTGACATGCCGGAAGCAAGCTCCTCATCCGATGGATTGCCCTTCGTGATAACAAATAGCCCTCCATCCTTAAGGTACGGAGCCGCATACTCAACAAGAATCGGTAGAGGGGCGAGTGCGCGAGCGGTTACGACAGAGAACTGCTTCTTATGGCTTCGAGCATATTCTTCAAGACGATCATGAACCGCATGAGCATGTTTCAATCCCAGAGCATGAACAAAAGAATTGCAAGCATCAACCTTCTTGCCAACAGAGTCAATATAAGTAGCTTTACGATGCGTGGTTATCGTTAATGGAATACCAGGGAAACCCGCACCTGTTCCCATATCGAGCAAAGCCCCCTCAGGAGCCTTATTGATATAAGGAAGCAAAACAAGCGAGTCAAGAATATGAAGTACTGCAGCATCTTCTACGTTAAGAATACGGGTGAGATTGGTTGTCTTATTTGTTTCCAGAACCAAATCCAAATGCTGAATACATTTCCTTAGCTCAGCATCATTTACGCTCAAGGAATATTCTTTGCAATAGTAAGTTAGACGGCTCAGCATCTCTTCAGCCTGCTGATCAGTAAGTACAAACAACAGAAGCACCTTTCTGACAAAAATCAGTGTATCGAGAACTTTTGACAAAAAAAGGGGACGTGGAAACCACGTCCCCTTAGCATAAGCTCGAGTAGATTATCGAGCAACAATTACCACATGGCGATCAGGGTCAGAGCCCTCGGAGTGAGTATCGACTGCATCATTACCACGAAGCGCAATATGAACCAGTCGACGCTCATAGGCATTCATAGGCGGAAGCGACACACTCTTATGAGTACGGATAGCGCGCTCGGCAGCAGACTGAGCCATAGCGGCGACCTTGTCCTGACGGCGACTCTTATAACCCTCGACATCGACGACAACCGGATACCTAAAACCGAGCTTACGACTTACCAGCAGAGAGAACATAACCTGAAGGGCATCAAGCGTGCGTCCATGACGACCAATGAGAACAGCAAGATCAGGAGCAGTTACATCCAGAATCAACTCGCCCTCGTCGCCTTCATACTCATCGATAGGAGAGTTGGCGGCATCGAAGTGCGAAAGGATGGAACGCAGAATGGAAATCGCAACATCGGCAATGGTGTCGAGCTCCTCATCGGTCAGCTCTTCACCAGCCTTGTAGCGCTGTGCAATCTCGGGATAATCGCCCGCGACCTGCGGGGCAACCTCCTCAAGCATATCCTCGATGATCTCTTCAGACATAACGTACTCCAAAAGTTAGGTACCTAAATAAGATTGATATCCCGACTACTTCTTCTTGTGCGGGCGAGGTTTCTTCTCGCGACGGGTAACCTCGACCTGCAGCGGAGCGTTCTTGAGGCGCTCCTCCTCATCGGCCTTGGCCTTCTCGATAACCTTCTGCGTCACGAAGATCTGCTGGATAACCTGCCAGGCAGAAGACACATCGTAGTACAGCAGAACACCGACGGGCAGGCTCCAACCCATCCAAAGCATCATGACAGTCATGACAACGGCCATCATACGCATGCTCTGGGCCTGCTGGCCAGTCTGATTGCGCGACATATAAAGCTGCGGAATCAAGGTGAGAACGGCAAACAGAATCAGGCAAACCAGCGCAGGCAGCGCAACCATAAAGCCATCGGCAAAGGAAGCGCTCGGCGTGGTGGTAAGGTCGGGCAGGATGTTGAAAAACGAGAACTTGCCGTCGTTAAAGTAATTCGGAAGGTTGCGCAGCAGCGTAAACAGGGCGAACAGGACGGGCATCTGGATCAACAGCGGCAGACAACCAGCCATGGGGTTGAACTTGTTCTCGCTGTAGAACTTCTGCATCTCCTCGGCCTGACGCTGGGGATCGTCGGCATAGCGCTCCTGGATCTCGAGCATCTTAGGCTGCAGCACCTGCATGCGAGCCGTCGACTTGGTCGACTTGAGCATAAGCGGCGTCAGCAGCAGACGGATGATGACCACCAGGATGATGATGGACAGGCCCCAGTCGACCGCAAAGGTCTGGATGAGCTTGAGCAGCTCAAAAAGGATGTTAACGATCCAATCCCACATGTAAGTTTTCCTCCGATAGCGAGTGCCCGCTAGGGCACAGGGTCATAACCGCCGACGTGCAGGGGATTGCAGCGAGCGATGCGCCTCACGGCAAGCCAGCAGCCTCTCAAAACACCGTACTTCTCAATCGCCTGGATGGCGTATTGCGAGCACGTTGGGTAATAAATGCAGGCGTCAGGCAATAAGGGCGAAATAACCTGTTGATATATGCGAATAGGAGCGATGGCAACACGTCGCAAAACGTAATTGCTCATCGCTCCTCCCCGGCAACGCCGGCGCGCTTCATAAGCGAACGCAACGCCTTGTCCATCTCCTGCGGCGAGGAAACCCTCGTCTTGGGAGTTGCAAACAAGATGATGTCATAACCCGCAACGGGAAATCCGCAGCTGCGGGCGGCCTCGCGCATCACACGCTTAGATCGGTTGCGCACGACGGCACAACCGAGTCGCTTAGCACCAACGAAGGCGACCCTTCCGGAGTCGCCTTCGCCAACCGATTCACATATGGTCATTCGAATCAGAGGGTGATTGAAACGACGCCCCTGACTGAACACATGCTCGAAATCTTGCCGAGACTTAATAGTCTTCATGCGAGATGTGTGTATCGCTGCTAGACAGTGAGACGCTTGCGGCCCTTGGCGCGACGACGGGCGAGCACGGCACGACCACCCTTAGTGGCCATACGGGCACGGAAGCCATGGGTCTTGGCACGCTTACGCTTATTAGGCTGATACGTACGCTTCATCTTAAGTTCCTCCTGCTGCATTTCGAGTGTCCGCGGGGACGCGGACGCAGATATAGACACGTGAGCTTGAAGATTGTAGGGAAATCAATGTTCAAATGTCAAGAAATCAAAGGTAAAAGGTTGCAGAGTATACACGGTTCCCCCATAAGCCCGTGAGCTCTTGGGGCCGACGAAACACTTTTCACGATATTTCATCGAGTTTTCAACAGGTCATGTTGGCAATGTTGAGAACTTTTCGCCTGATTTCCAAAGTTTTCAACAGGTTTTGAAAAGTTGTCGAAAGATGAGAAACATTGCGAGCTGAGCTACTATTTGTTCGAAACCTTTTGAACGATTGCGAGCAGCATGTCAGACGACTTCTACACCATGGTTGATTCGGGAGACCCGGCGCCCGATAACGAGCACATCACCGGTGTGCGTGAAGAGCGGGTCTCGGGCGACGACGCGGCAAAAAAGGCACCGAGCGCCATGTATGCGGCGCGCATCGCCGTCTACGACGACATGCTGTCGACGCCGCGCGTGATCGTTATCGAGCCGCAAGACGTCCGTACCTATCTGGAGGAGACAACCAACACCGTCTATCAGTGCATGAAGGAACAGGGCGGTCATATCTCGCTCATGGTGATTCGCGAGATTGTGGAAAACTTCATCCACGCGCACTTCGCGGAGCCCATCATCTCCATCCTCGATGGGGGCGACACCATTCGCTTTGCCGACCAGGGGCCGGGCATCGATGACAAGGAACGTGCCTTCGACTTTGGCGTAACCAGCGCAAATAGCAGTATGAAACGATATATCCGCGGCACTGGAGCCGGTTTCCCCATGGTGCAGGAGTACCTGGAAAACGCCGGCGGCGCGGTATCGATCGAGGACAACATGGGCAACGGCACCGTCGTGACCGTAAGCCTCAACCCCAAACGCGTGCAGGAGATCGAGCGCGCCGGTGGACGTGGAGCCGCCGTACGCCCCGAGACGGAGCAGCCGGCATATCCCTTGCCTGGAGCTTTTACGCAGCAGCCCGTGGCGGCGCCGCAAATGCAACAGCCCGCATCATATACTCAGCAGCCCGGACCCTTCCCCATACGGGAGGCCATGAAACCGTCGGGAGCAATAGCGCAAAACATGCCGCAGGCCATGCCGGCGGCAGACCTGGATCCGGGCATCGCACAGCAAGTGACGGAAACACCGAGCGCGCGGCAAATGGGCTACCAGCCATACCCGCAGGGATATCCCGCCCAATATATGCCACAACAGGGGTACGCCCAACCGTTTCCGCGGCAGTACCCGCAGGGATATCAACAGCCATACCAGCAGATACCCCAGGCACAGTACAGCCCTTGGCCCCAGCAGATGCCGCAACAGCCCTACCAACAGTGGCCGCAAAGTTTTCAACAGCAGATGCCGCCAATGCAGAGTTCTCAACAACCGGCAGCTCAAATGATGTATCCTAATGCGGCTCAACAATATCCACAGCCGCCGGCGAACACATACGTAAGCGAACGTGGAAAGAAAGCGCTGGGCTATTTAGCTCAAAACGAAGCATGCGGAGCCACCGACTTGGCACGGGCCCTTGGGAGCTCTGCCCCCACTTGGTCACGCACGCTCAACGACCTGGCGCAAGTTGGTTTGGTGATCAAGCACGGCCAGAAATACCATCTGACCGAGCTTGGCAGAGACCGCGTGCAGACGCAGGGTTAAGGAACGGGAGAGACAGTGGACGAGGAAGCAAGCATCATCTTGGGAGACGCCATCGCCTTTTGCCAGCGCGATGGCCAAGATGCGCGCCTCATCAACATGCTGGGGCAATCGCGCGCCGTCAGCCTCACCGAAGACACCTTGACGATAGAGGCCCCCTCACGGTTTGCTATCGCTCAGCTCAAAAAGCATCAGCCGACCATCGAGGCGTACCTGGAAGAGATCGCCTTTGCACCGATTGCGCTCAACATCGTGGCACCCCAAGGCGCCGCGGCAGATAGCACCGCGTCTGCGGCACCCGTCGTCCCCCCGACGGCGCCCGTGGCCGCCGCAACATCGGCTCCCGAGCACCAAATCGGCGATGTTTCCCGTGAAACCATGCCCGCCGCGCCCCCTGCCACGCACATGCCTATCGCGCATGACGCAACACCGGGCGAGAATTCGGGCATCGCAATCAAAAACACGCTTTCGGCCGATGATTTCCGCCGCATGATGAATCAGATGAAAGGCGGCACGCCAGCAAAGAGCGAGCCCCGTGCCACGGCATCGGTCGTGGCAGCTCCGGCACCCGAGGCAGCGGCACTGGTCGAGCAGAACACCGATGGCGCGCCCCTCACGGCCAACTCAAAATTCACCTTCGAAAACTTTGTCTACGGCCCCGAAAACAGCCACGCCTATCGCTCGGCGCTTAAGTTCGCCGCGCTTGCAGACGAACGCGGTACATGCACGTCCCTGTTCATCTATGGCAAATCGGGGTTGGGCAAGACCCACTTGTTGCTCGCAATAAAAAACGAGCTTGCCGAGAAGTCGCCCGAGATCAAGGTTAAGTACGCCAACTCGCAGGCGTACCTCGATGACCTGATGACGGAATTCGACCGCCAAAAGAAGAGTAACGCCCCCATCATGCAGGCATACCACGGTGTTGACGTGCTCATCATCGACGACATCCAAAACATCATCGGCAAGCGCGCAAGCGTGGACTATTTCTTCCAGCTGATGGATGAGTTTATCCGCAACAATAAAAAAGTTGTGATCGCCGCCGACCGCGCCCCCAAAGACCTAAACATGGACGAGCGTCTGACCAGTCGCTTTAACGCCGGCATGCTCTGTTTGGTGGCAGAGCCGAGCTACGAGATGAAATACAAGATTTTGCAGCGCTACTACGAAAACATGATCGCGGTATCGCCCGACGCGGACGACGACTCGCTGTTGGCGGCCTACGGCAGCGACTGCGGGCACTTGACCGACGAGCATTTTAAGCACATGGCCGAGGTCTCAGGCACCAACATCCGCGAGCTCGAGAGCTTTTGCGAGCGCTGCGCCGGCGAGGCGGGAGACCGCGAGCGCGAGGGCGGGGAGCTCACCTTTGACGACATCGACACCATCGCGAGCCAATACTTTGACACCTCGGCAAAAAAGATCAACGTGCAGACGGTTCAATCTGTCATCGAGGAGCAGTACGGGGTGACGCACGAGGAACTCATCGGGCCTCGCCGCAACGCCAACATTGCCAAAGCACGCCATATCGCCATCTATCTGGCGATTGAGATGTGCGAGATGACGACCACGGCCGTGGGTGCCGAATTTGGCAACCGTAACCACTCGACCGTCAGCACGAGTTACAAAAAGGTTCAGAAGATGATCCAGGAAGACCGCACCGTAACCGAGGACCTCAAATCGCTGCGAGACAAAATCACCCTACGCTCGTAGGAAAATAACCACACCTGTTGATAACTTGTCGAAACCCCGGGCATAAGATGTCTAAAACCAACCGGCCAGTGACGAAAAGTTTTCAGCAGGTTTTGAACGTTGAAAACGAGGTCGGTTGCACACAGGTTTCTGTCGAATCTCTTTTCAGGTCTGACCAGCGCTTTTGCGAGTATTCGACACTTTCGTCAGTGTTATTACTATTATTAAGATATTTATATCTATAGAAAGGTATTAAAGATGAAGTTCACCGTCAGCCAAAGCTCGCTTACGCAAGCCATCGGCGTCGTCATGAAGGGCGTCGCTTCGGCATCTACCCTCCCCATCCTGTCGGGCGTGCTCGTCAAAGCGCAAGACGGTATCTTGGAATTTCAGACCTCAAACTACACCATCTCGATTCGCCACCGTATCGCGGCCCATGTCGAGGAGGAGGGCGAGATGGTTATTCCCTGCAAAATGCTCTCCAACATCACCAAGACCTTGCCCGACGCCCCGGTCACCTTTGAGCTCTCCGAGCGCCAGGTGTTGATCGGTTGCGAAAAGAGCTCGTTCCGCCTCAACACGCTCGACGCCAACGACTTTCCGGAGTTTCCGGCCTACGCCATCGAGAGCGCCGTCGAACTGCCGACCGACATCCTGTCCGAGATGGTCAGCCGCGTGTGGCGCGTCACCTCGACCGATAAAGCTCGCCCCATCCTGGGCGGCGTGCACATGAAGGTCGAGAACAACACCGTGCGCCTGGTGGCGACCGACTCCTTCCGCTTGGCCGTGTGCGACACCCAGGTCGAGACCTCGACGCTCGAGGGCTCGTTTGAGCTCAACGTCCCGGCCGATGCCTTTAACGACGCGCTCAGCATTATGGCGAGCCAGGCCACCATCATGATCGGCGCCACCGACACCCAGGTCGTCTTTGAGGCCGGCAACACCACCTACGTGTCGCGTCGTATCGAGGGTACGTACCCCAACTACAAGCAGCTCATCCCCGATTCGTGCGTGACGAGCGTCAAGATCGATGTGGCGGCCTTCAACGCCGCCCTGAAACGCGTTGCCGTTATTGCCAGCGCCAACCCCGCCGTCAAATTCGAAATCGATGTCGAGAACGGCCAGATGGGCCTGTCCTCCATCTCCAACGACCAGGATCTGGCGCAGGAGACCATTGACGTCGAGGCCGAGGGCGAGTCGGGCACCATCGCCTTCAACTACCACTACATCTTCGGCTGTCTCAATGCCCTGTCCAAGGAGAAAGAGATCACACTGGAGCTCAAGAGCTATTCGCAGGCGGGCATCTTTAAGTCCTACGACAAGATCAACTACCTGTACCTGGTCATGCCGGTGCGCATCTAGCGTCAATCGATGGCTATGTTCGCCCGCGAGCTTTCCGTCGCGCACTACCGCAGCTTCGACCGTTATCGTCTGGCCCTGAGCGGCGGCGTGACGGTGCTCGCGGGACCCAACGCGGCGGGGAAGACCAACCTCATAGAGGCGTTGCAGCTGCTGACGAGCGGCACCTCGTTTAGGCATCCGACCGCTGCCGAGCTCGTGCATGACGGCGTGGGTTCGTGCAAGGTCGAGCTGAGGCTCGAGGGCGATGGGCGCGTGCTGGACATGGGGCTGTGCGTAGAGGACGGCAGGCGCTCGTTTAGCCGTAACGGCAAGCGGTGCGCTGCCGCCGGCGTGCGCGGTGTGCTGCCGAGCGTTCTGTTTTGCCCGGACCACCTGGATATGGTCAAGCGCGGCGCCAGCGTCCGCCGCGCCGCGCTCGACGACTTTGGCGTGCAGCTGAGTGCGCGCTACGCCGACCTTTCGAGCACCTATGGCCGCTGCGTGACGCAGCGCAATGCCCTGCTCAAGGAGAGCTGGTGCTGCCGCGAGATGCTCGGCGCCTGGAATGAATCGCTTGCCCGTGCGGGCTCGTCCCTGCTCGTGCATCGTTTGGCCCTGGTCGACCGACTGGCGGGCCATGTGCGCGATGCTTACGGACAAGTGGCGTCCGGCGAGCCCGCGGACGTGTCCTACGTGTCCACGTTGGGAGATTTACCCCAGACCGAGGACCGAGAAGAGCTGAAGGGCTGGGCGTACGAGCGCATGTTGGCGGCGCTCGACGAGCGCGCCGACGAGGAGATACGCCGCGGCGTGACGCTCGTGGGGCCTCATCGCGACGAGATTGAGTTTTCCGTTGCAGGGCGGTCTGCCCGTTCATTTGCCAGCCAGGGGCAGCAGCGTACGCTGGTGCTGGCCTGGAAGGTAGCGGAGGTGGCCGTTGCCCGCGGCATTTTGGGCACTGCCCCGCTGCTGCTGTTGGATGACGTGATGAGTGAACTCGACGCCGGGCGCCGAGACGCTTTTCTGCAGTTGATCGGCGATGATATCCAGACGGTCATAACCACCACCAATCTGGGGTACTTTACCGATGATCTGCTTGATCGAGCCAAGGTGGTGAGCATGGGTGCGGCGTGCTAATTATGAGCGTGAGAACGGTACGGTTGCCTTCGGCGGCTTTTTAGATGTCGAACGCCAGCGCATTTTGGCCGCGGCGACACCGGAGCGCCGTGCCCAAATGGAGGCCGCCGAGCAATCGCGCGCAATCTATCGCGCCTGGAACACGGTGTGCGCGGGAACGCGCGAGGGACGCCATGTGACGGGCCTGCGCTATCTGCCCGAGTCCAACGAGCTGCTGGTGTATCTCGACTCGCCCTCGTGGACGCAGGAAATGACGCTGCTGCGCGAGATCATCCGCGCGCGCATGGAGCGCGTCGGCGCACATGTCGACGGCCTGGTGTTCAAAACGACCGCCCCCGGCCACACGCCGCCCGCCGCCAAGGAGCGCCTGCGGCCGGCCGAGATTGAGCGCCCGCCGGCCCCGCACGCCGACCTCAGCGAGTCCGAGCGCGCCGAGATCGAGCGCCAAGTGGCTCCCATCGAAGACCAAAAACTGCGCGAGGCCCTCGAGAACGCCATGAGAGCCAGTGCCGAGTGGGCCAAGGGCGTGCAGAGCAAAAAAGAGCCTTAAATCGCATCTGGTGGCCTTGTAGAGCCAAATACCCTCGTTCCCGAGGGTATTTTTTTACGATAAACTAGTAAGGCTGTACACATTTTCTTAACTGAAGGAGGACGTGTGGCAAACGAAAACGATTACGATGGCGGCGAGATTAAGATTCTCGAAGGTCTCGAGGCCGTTCGTAAGCGCCCGGGCATGTATATCGGCTCGACGAGCGCCAGCGGTCTGCATCACCTGGTGTGGGAGATCGTTGACAACTCCGTCGACGAGGCCATGGCCGGTTTCTGCACCGAGATCCAGGTGACGGTCCACGCCGACAACTCCATCACGGTCGTCGATAACGGGCGCGGCATTCCCGTCGACGAGCACCCCATCAAAAAGATCCCGACGCTCGAGGTCGTCATGACGATCCTGCACGCCGGCGGTAAGTTCGATAACTCGGCCTACAAGGTCTCGGGCGGTCTGCACGGCGTGGGCATCTCCGTCGTCAACGCCCTGTCCAAGCGCGTGGTCGTACAGGTCCGCCGCGACGGCGGCGTCTACGAGATGGAATTCTCGCGCGGTAAGACTGTCAAGAAGATGGAGGTCGTGGGCGCATCGGAGACGACGGGCACCACCGTCACCTTCTGGCCCGACGACGAGATCTTCGAGACCTGCATCTACGATTTCGATACGCTGCACAACCGTCTGCAGGAGACGGCGTTCCTCAATAAGAACCTCAAGATCGTGTTGACCGACGAGCGCGAGGCAACTCCCCACGTGGAGGAGTTCTGCTACGAAGGCGGCATCATCGACTTCGTCAAGTTCCTCAACGAGGGCAAGGATGTCCCCGAGGCCTTTAAGGAGCCCATCTACATTGAGGGCAAGTCTGATCCGGACGCGCCCGTGACCAAGATGGGCGAGGTCGAGGTGTCCCTGCAGTGGAATAGCGGCTATGGCGAGAACGTCATGTCGTTTGCCAACGACATCTACACCCCCGAGGGCGGCATGCACCTCGAGGGCTTCCGTACCGCGCTTACCCGCGTGATCAACGATTACGCGCGCAAGCAGAATCTGCTCAAGGAAAAGGACGCCAACCTGACCGGCGACGATGTGCGCGAGGGCCTTTCGGCTGTCATCTCGGTCAAGCTGCCCGACCCGCAGTTTGAGGGTCAGACCAAGGCCAAGCTCGGCAGCTCCTATATGCGCGCGCTGACGCTCAAGATCGTGACCGACGGCCTCGCCGATTACCTCGAGGAGCATCCTAAGCCCGCCCGCGAGATCGTCAAGAAGGCCCAGCAAGCCTGCAAGGCCCGCAATGCCGCCCGTAAGGCACGCGAGGCGACGCGTCGCAAGAGCTTGCTCGAGACGGCGTCACTCCCCGGCAAGCTCGCCGACTGCTCGGTGCGCGACGCTGAGCTCACTGAGCTCTTCATCGTAGAGGGCGACTCGGCAGGCGGCTCGGCCAAGGACGGCCGCCGCCGAGACATCCAGGCGATTCTGCCCCTGCGCGGCAAGATTCTGAACGTCGAGCGCGTGGGCGACCACCGCGCGTTCTCGAGCGACACCATCCAGTCACTCATCACCGCGATCGGCTGCGGCGTCACGACGAGCGCCGGCGACGGCGGCGACTTTGATATCACCAAGGCCCGCTACCACAAGATCATCATCATGACCGATGCAGATGTCGACGGCGCGCACATTCGCATCCTGCTGCTGACGTTCTTCTACAAGTACATGCGCCCGCTGATTGACGCCGGCTACGTGTACGTCGCGTGCCCGCCCATCTTTGGCATCAAGGTGCGCAACAAGATTCACTATGTGTATCCCAACGGCCGCCAGCCCGAAGACGAGATCTTGCGCGACACCATCCAGAGCCTGGGCCTGAACCCCGACGACAACGACGAGGACGGCAAGGCCAAGGACGGCAAGATTACCAAGAAGCGCAAGGGTTACACCGTTCAGCGCTACAAGGGCCTGGGCGAGATGGACCCCAAACAGCTTGCCTCGACGACGATGGACCCCAAGACCCGCATCCTGCAACGTGTGTCGATCGAGGACGCCGTGGTGGCGGACCGCGCCGTGCGCGAGCTCATGGGTTCCGAGGTCGGCTATCGCCGCGAGTACATTGAAAAACATGCACATGATGCACGATTCCTTGACGCTTAAGAGGAGGTAACGTGGCAGACGATATCAACAATAACGAGGGTATGGACGAGGCCGGCGACGCTGGTATGCCCGATGATCTGAAACGCCTGCTTGCCCGTGCTGAGCAGGGCGAGGACGGCGATTCGGACGCCTATAACCCCGATGCCGATGATGATGAGGAAGAAGACGACGACGGTGAGCTCGAGGAGAGCTTTGGCGAAGTCGACCGCGGAGCTTCTGCCGGCGAGGATATAAACGGCGGCCAGCTCCAGATTTCGGAGTTCGGCCGTGAGATGAAACAGTCGTTCATCGAGTATTCGATGTCGGTCATCACGGCGCGCGCCCTGCCGGACGTGCGCGACGGCCTAAAGCCGGTCCACCGCCGCATTCTGTACGCGATGAACGAGAGCGGCATCTACCCCAACCGCCCACACAAGAAGTCGGCCTGGACGGTCGGCGAAGTTATCGGTAAGTACCATCCGCACGGTGACTTCGCGGTCTACGAGGCCATGGTTCGCCTGGCGCAGTGGTTCTCCATGCGCACACCGCTCATCGACGGCCACGGCAACTTCGGCAACATCGATGGCGATGGCGCCGCCGCCATGCGTTACACCGAGAGCCGCCTGGCAAAGCCCGCCATGGAGCTGCTACGTGACCTGCAGAAGGATACCGTCGACTGGCAGCCCAACTACGACGAGTCGCTCGCCGAGCCCGTGGCACTGCCCGCGCGCTTCCCCAACCTGCTGGTCAACGGCAGCCAGGGCATCGCCGTCGGCATGGCCACCAACATCGCCCCGCACAACCTCACCGAGGCAATCGAGGCCACCTGCTACCTGATCGACAATCCCGACGCCACCGTCGACGAGCTCATGCAGATCATGCCCGGTCCGGACTTCCCCACCGGCGCCATCATCATGGGCAGCGCCGGCATCAAACAGAGTTACGAGACCGGACGCGGCTCCATCACCGTGCGCGCCAAGGCTCATGTGGAGTCTACCAAGACCGGCCGCAACCGCCTGGTCTTTACCGAGATCCCCTACATGGTCAACAAGGGCACCCTGCAGGAGAAGATCGCCCAGCTCGTCAACGACAAGCGCATCGAGGGCATCTCGGACATGCGCGATGAGTCCAACCAGAAGGGCATCCGCCTGGTCATCGAGCTCAAGAAGGGTGTTATCCCACAGGTCGTGCTCAACAATCTGTACAAGTACACCTCGCTGCAGACGACCTTTGGCGCCAACAACCTGGCGCTCGTCAACGGCGTGCCCAAATGCCTGAGCCTGCGCGAGATGCTGCAGCACTATATCGACCACCAGGTCGACGTCGTCACCCGCCGCACTCGTTTTGACCTCAAGAAGGCCCAGGCGCGTGCGCATATCCTCGAGGGCTACCTGATGGCCCTCGACCATATCGACGAGGTTATCAGCATTATCCGCTCCTCGCAGACCGACTCCGAGGCCAGCAGCCGCCTGATCGAGCGCTTTGGCTTTACGCCCGAGCAGACCACGGCCATCCTCGAGATGAAGCTGCGCCGCCTGACCGGCTTGGAGCGCAACAAGATCCAGGAAGAGCTGGACGGCCTGCGTCGCGCCATCGCCTACTACGAGGACCTGCTGGCGCATGAGGAGAAGATCTTGGGCGTCATCAAGGAGGAGATGCGCGAGATCTCCAAGAAGTTCGGCGACAAGCGCCGCACCGAGATCAGCCAGGTTGAGAAGGATCTGGATGTCGAGGACCTCATCGCCGACGAGGACATGGTCGTGACCATCACCCACACCGGCTATGTGAAGCGTATCCCGGTGGCTGCCTACCGTGCCCAGAAGCGCGGTGGCAAGGGCGTGTCGGGCGTCAACCTCAAAGAGGATGACGTTATCGACGAGATGTTTATTGCGTCCACGCACGAGTACGTGCTGTTCTTCTCGAGCAAGGGTAAGGTCTATCGCCTGAAGGTGCACGAACTGCCGGTGGGTACGCGACAGGCCCGCGGCACTGCGATCGTCAACCTGCTGCCCTTCGAGGACGGCGAGAAGATCGCGAGCGTCATCAGCTGCCGCGAGTTCCCCGCCGACGAGTACCTGATGTTTGCCACCAAGAGCGGCATGGTCAAGAAGACCGTGATGAGCGCGTATGACCGCAGCCGCCGCGATGGACTCATTGCCATCAACCTGCGCGACGACGACGCACTATTGAACGTGCGTCGCGTGCGCGAGGGCGACAAGATCATCCTGGCCACCACTGCGGGCAAGGCGATTATGTTCTCTGAGGAGCAGGTACGCGCCACCGGCCGCGACACCAGTGGCGTTCGCGGTATTAGCATGAAGGACGGCGTGAGCGTTTTGGGCATGGAGGTTACCAACGGCGACGGCGACCTGTTCGTCATTACCGAGCGCGGCTACGGCAAGCGCACGCCGGTTGCGGACTACCCAGAGCAGAACCGCGGCGGTCAGGGCGTCTATACCATTCAGATGACCGAGCGTAAGGGCAACCTCGCGGCTATGAAGACGGTGGGCCCGCAACACGAGCTGTTCATCGTGACGGAAGGCGCGACGGTCATTCGCGTCAAGACCGACGAGATCAGCCAGACCGGCCGCGCCACCCAGGGCGTCAAAATGATGACCGTCGACGACAACGACCGCATCTGCGCCGTAGCTCGCATGACAGCCGCCAAAGAGAAGCCCGAGGGCGAAGGTGCCGAGGCCGCAGCCGACACCGAAGAGACCCCAGTCGACCTAGGCGACGGCAACGACATGCCAGAAGATCTCCTAGACGAGTAAGAGGAACTAGCTGGTAGAAAATATCAGACCCCATATATCGGCGGTCGGCGCACCTGCGCGCCGACCGCTTTTTGACAAGCTTGGAACCCCGTGTCAGACGGCTGGGCGAGATGGGTTAGGTTTGTCGCGAGTTCCGCACGCAAAGAAGGCCACTTAATGTGGCCTTCGTCTTGCGCAGGACTGCCCGAGCAGCAAACCTAACCCATCTCGCCCAGCCGTCTGACACACCCTCCAAAGATTTTCAAAAAAGTTGTTGACGCGCGCGTAACGACTCGTCTAATATATCCCTTGCGCGATGGACCTGTAGCTCAGTTGGTTAGAGCGTCCGGCTGATAACCGGGAGGTCACAAGTTCGAATCTTGTCAGGTCCACCACTTTCTTTCGCAATAAACACCCCAGCGAGAGCCGAGTCGCCGCTGGGGTGTTTATTACTGTCTCCGTGGGGGTTTAGCTCAGCTGGGAGAGCGCGGGCTTTGCAAGCCTGAGGTCAGGGGTTCGATCCCCCTAACCTCCACCATGATGGACCTGTAGCTCAGTTGGTTAGAGCGTCCGGCTGATAACCGGGAGGTCACAAGTTCGAATCTTGTCAGGTCCACCATCAAAATCGTGAAGAGCCTCGGGGCAATTGCCTCGAGGCTTTTTTCTTACCTACTGCAAGTAGTCAAAAAGGTCCCGTCCCAAATTAACTACTTTGATTTTGTGTGCTGTGCGGAAGTTTGGGTAGTATAGCTATTCAATGCGGCGGGCCGCCGCGTGTTAACCGCTACGTACCGGAGGTGTTCCATGGTTCGTGTCGACATAGAGACTATCGTCATGGCCGCCGGTCCCGTGCCATCGCTTATCGTGCTTCGCGAGCGCTGCAGCAAGTCGGATTCCCCCGCGCCGCTGCGCTCCCTCTCCATCCAGACTGGCTCGTTTGAGGCTGCGGCAATCAGCCGCGGCATCGACAGCGGCCGTGCCGATCGCCCGATCACGCACGACCTGCTGCTCGACACCGTCGACGCCCTAGGTGCCAAGCTCGAGCGCGTCGAAATCGTCCGCGCCGAGCCGCCCGTGTTTTACGCGACGGTTGTCGTGTTGGCCGATGGCAGCGAGCATAGGATCGATGCACGTCCGAGTGACGCCATCGCCCTCGCCGTACGCAGCAATGCCCCCATGTTCGTTGAAGACGACATCATGAATCGCCTGGGCACCGTCTCACCGCACGCCGAGGAAGTCGACGACGAGCAAGAGTTCGAAAAGTTCGATGAGTTTGTCCACACGCTCTCGCCCGATGATTTTTAAATGCCCGGCAAACACGCGACGGAGTGCGCGCTCATGAGCGCCGGAGTTTCTGCCGAGGCGGCTGCGATCGCCCGCGAGGCCCATATGCGCTCGGAGGCTTCTGAGGCGGCACGCATCGCCTATGTGACGCAGGCCCGCACGCTTCGTGAACGCCGCAGCTCGTTTATCAAGATGGTTGTCATCTCCGCCCTTGTCGCGGCAATCTGCTCGCGCCTTCGTGGTACAGTTGGTGCGCTTGGGTTTTCGATCTCTACGGGCCTGGTGATTTGGGGCGTGGTCGATGCGGTCATGCTGACCAGCCAGATCAAGGTGCTCGACAAGCGCGCGTCGGACATGACGCGCGCCCGCGATGCCGCCGCTAAGATCGCCGCCGAGGCGCAAGAACTGTAACGACGCCAGACTCGATGGGAAGGTCTAAAGATGGCACAGGATATGCAGGACGCCGGTAACGTCTCCGCCGAGCTCGACGCCATGGTGTGCGATCTGATCGGCGCGTTCTTGGATGACCTTGCCGCCGGTGAAAACCCCGGCGTGGTCGTGGCAATTGAGGACGCCGCTTCCAACCGTTATCTGGCGGCGCTCGATGAGGATGGCGAAGAGGCGTGCCTCGAGGCGGCCACCAACTTTATCTCCGAGCACAAGATGGGTCTTAAGGACGAGGGCCTGGGCCGTATCGCCCGCTATGCCATCGGCTATACCGGCTGCGTCGAGATTGACGGCGGCTACCATGACGCTCTGCTCGTGAGTTTTTTTGAGACGACGCTCGAGAGCGGTTTTTCGGCATATGTACTGTATGAGGGCATGGGCGCCGGCGATGGTTTTATGTGGAGCGACCCTGAACCTGCAGGTGAGGAAACCCCTCTCATCTAAAATCGCTAAAATAAACGAGTTTTCGGTAAAAGGCTCAATATTCCCGCCGAGCGTTGTATCGCTGGGCGGGTCGCATACGCGTGCCGTTTGTATATGGATAGAAGATAGGGGAACTACATGCGCGTAGACAATCTGAGGAACATCGCCATCATCGCTCACGTCGACCACGGCAAGACGACGATGGTCGACAAGCTCCTGCGTGCCACGGACGCCTTCCGTGCCAACCAGCAGGTCGAGGACCGCGTCCTGGATTCCAACGACCAGGAGCGCGAGCGCGGCATTACGATTCTCGCCAAGAACATCTCTATCGAGTACAAGGACGTCAAGATCAACGTCATCGATACCCCGGGCCACGCCGACTTTGGCGGCGAGGTCGAGCGCGTGCTGCGTATGGCCGACGGCGCCCTGCTGCTGGTCGACGCTTTTGAGGGCCCCATGCCCCAGACCCGCTTCGTGCTGCGTCACGCTATCGACACCGGCCTTAAGATCATGATCGTCATCAACAAGATCGATCGTCCGGGCGCCAACCCCGAGAAGGCCTACAACGACTGCCTGGACCTCATGGCCGACCTGGGCGCAACCGACGACCAGCTCGAGTTCGCCATGGAGCACGTGGTCTACGCTAGCGCCATGAATGGCTTTGCTCGCCTTGACCCCAACGACGGCAACATGGACATGTATCCGCTGCTCGATATGATCATCGACGACATGCCCGCGCCCGAGGTTGACGAGAACGCCCCGCTGGCCATGCAGTGCGTGACCATCGACCACTCCAACTTCGTTGGCCGTATCGGCATCGGTCGCGTGTACTCCGGCACCATCCACCAGGGCGACCAGATTTTGGTTGTGAAGAACGACGGCTCCAGCGCCACCGCTACCGTCAAACAGCTCTTTACCTTCGACTACCTGGGCCGCACCGAGTGCCAGGAAGTCGGCGCCGGCGACATCGCTGCCGTCGTGGGCATCGACCGCACCGATATCGGCGATGTCTACACCGATCCCGAGAACCCCGTTGAGCTCGAGCCCATCGAGATCGACCCGCCGACCATGTCCATCGTCTTTGAGGCGTCGACCTCCCCGCTCGTCGGTCGCGACGGTGACATCGTGGGCGCCCGTCAGCTCAAGGAGCGCCTGTTCAACGAGGCAGAGAACAACGTGACCATGAAGATCGAGGAGCTCGAGGACAAGAGCGGCGTCGAGGTCTCGGGCCGCGGCATTCTGCACCTATCCGTTCTGATGGAGTCCATGCGCCGCGAGGGCTTTGAGTTCCAGGTCGGCCGTCCCCGCGTTCTGTTTAAGAAGGACGAGAACGGCAACAAGATGGAGCCCGTTGAGCAGGCCGTCGTCGAGTGCCCGGACGAGTACTCGGGCAAGGTCGTTGAGGTCTTTGGCACCTCCGGCGGCATCATGACGAGCATGGATACCTCGGGCATCGTGACGCACCTCGAGTTTAAGATCCCGACCCGCGGCATCATGGGTCTTAAGAACCGCATCATGAACGTCACCCACGGCGAGGGCGTGTTCTACCACACCTTCCTGGAGTATGGTCCCTACGCCGGCGAGATCGGTAACCGTCAGAACGGCGCCATGATCTCCATGACCACTGAGAAGGCCGTTGCCTATGCCCTGGGTACGCTGCAGGAGCGCGGCCAGCTGTTTGTTGAGCCGGGCACCGAGTGCTATGAGGGCATGATCGTGGGCGAGCGCAGCAAGGCCGGCGACATGGTCGTCAACATCGCTCGTACTAAGAACCTGGGCAACCAGCGTTCCTCGACCTCCGATATCTCTGTCCAGCTGGTGCCGCCCCGCACCTTCTCGCTGGAGGAGGCGCTGGAGTACATCGCCGACGACGAGCTGGTCGAGATTACTCCCAAGAACATCCGCCTGCGCAAGCGTCTGCTCAACGCCACCGACCGCAAGAAGGCTGCCGTCCGCGCCGGCCAGGTCAACAAATAAGCGCTGGGCTTTATAGCGACTAACGAGAAAGGGCGCCGACCGCAATGGTCGGCGCCCTTTTTGGTGCAAGGGGATTGAGTTGGTCTGTGCCCCCGCGAAGGTGCCTGTTCCCTTTGTGGGGTTGACGGCTAGGCGGAGGGAAGACCCGGAGTGTTGGCGGCCTGCTGCGGCTTGAGGTGGGCGTTGCGCCAGATGATTTGGATGATGTAGCCGAGCGTAAAGACAAAGGCTACGCCGCTGATGAAATCACCTACGAGGGGGATTGCCGTAAGCGCGCCCGCGGCGATGCCGCCCACGGCCGCCATGGCGTAACGGTTCTGGCTGTGTCCGACCATGCGGGCGATCGCGCACCCCGCAAAGGCACTCGACACCAACGCGATGCCGATAAAGCCGCACAAGAGGGTTCCGGCAAGCGGCAGGCCAGCGATAGAGATAATCAGCAGCAGGACGGCGGGGACGACAGCAATCGTACCCAGAAGACCGCTCACCCACAGGGGCGTGGGGCGCTGGTGGAGCATGCCGGCGGCACTGGCGGTCGCACGCGGAAAGACGAGCTCGAGCAGCAGGGCGACAAAGCAGGTCGAGAGCGCCGCGGCGACGATGCCGCCGATGATGTCGTTAGCGGTCGTGGCCGCGCTCTCGTTCTCGGTGCGGTCGATCTTGAGTGCGCCTACCTCGGCTCCTGCGGCACGCTCGGGGTCCTCGGAGACGTGCGCGTTCACGGTGCCGGTAATGCGGGCATTCTTGCCCAAGACGAGCTTATCGGCCCAAACCTCGACATCGCCCTCGACGGTGCCGTCGATGGTCACCGTATCGCCTGCAAGCGCTGCCGACTTGGCGGAGCCTCGCAGGGCAACCGTCTCGCCCATCGCGTAAAAACAGTTGGCGGCGCTGTCGGAATTGAGCACGACGTGCTGACCGACCACCGTGACGCTGCCATCAACCGTGGTCTTGGCGATATCGATGGTGCGTGCTGCCAGACGGACGGCGCCACCCACCGTGCAGTCGCGGATCGAGAGGGTATCGCCCGCGGCGATGATATCGCGGGCGATGGAAGCATCGTCCAAGTTGAGGGCCTGACCGGCCCAGTACAGGTCACCCTCGACGCCGGACGGATTGACGTCATTGTCGGTTGCAAGTACGTTTCCTGCGGTGTCTGTGCCGGCGAACGACGCCGTGGGAAGTGCGGTGAGCGCCAGCGCGATGAGCGCGAATAGGATGGTGATGCGGCCCCACGCTTTATGGCGCTGGGTCGACGGGAATTGATTGCAGGGCATAGTGAATCCTTCGTCAGATGCTCGATATGCACCTAACAGGGTACCCAACGCGTGGGTGCTCTAAAAGAACCTCTCGGTTGCATTTCGAAGGATGAGGTCGCGCCATCTACTTTTTGCGGTGCAAAAAGCGTGCGATGTCTTCCTCGGTGGGGCTTTTGATGTCAAAGCGCAGTGACAGCCAACGCAGCCCCATGGTTATTGCAACGCATACGATCAACGCGGTGATGTTGCTGACGACGCCGCTCATGACAAGGCATACATAGCTTGCTGAGCCGGCAATGGCTGCGATGGCATAGAAGTTGGTGCGCTGGAAAATGCCCGGCACCACGCCCATAAAGCTGTCACGCAGCATGCCGCCGCCTACCGCGGTGAAAAAGCCCATCATGATGCACACCGCCGGCGCAAAGCCGTAGACCAGCGCCTTGTCTGCTCCAGTGGCGGCATAGATGCCGACCGAGATGATGTCGAGCAGGGGGATGAGTTTTTCGGGCTTGTCGACGATTGCCGGGAAAATGTAGATGATGGCTGCCGTGGCAATGGAAAGCGGGAGCGACATCGGCTGGTTGAGAATGTAGACGTTGCCCACCTGCAGCGTCATATCGCGCAAAAGGCCGCCGCCCAGGCCGCAAACCACGGCGAGCGCGACGGCGCCCACCAGGTCGAGCTTGTGCTCGCGCGCGACCAGAACGCCCGAGATCGATGCCGCGACAACAGCGAACATCTCAAGCCAAAATGGGATAGCGACCATGGCATCCGAGGCATGTGAGGTAACGTTCATGGCGGCGACGACGGGCAAGATGGGGTCCTTCTGATTGTGGGTTTAGACAATGCCCGTACATAGTACATGGTTGGCGGGCGTGGCGACCCTATTGCTCGGTAAACGGTCGGGACTGGATGCGGGCGTAGGCACCAAACATGTACGTCAGCCTCCAAAGATGTCGAAAAATGTCGGTTTTGGGGGGTGATGTATACGTTTGTGATTTTGGGCCGGGATCGAACGTGATGCGGACGCGGGTTGGATAGGAGGGATGTCCAAATTTTGAGCGGAGCTCAAAATTTATCCGGTCGGCTTACGCCGACCGCGCTGTGCTAAAAACGCGCCACGGGCGCGTTTTCTTTACGCTCCGCGCCCTGGCGGGTTCGAATCCCTCCTCCTCCGCCGTATTTGCTTGTTAGGGACTCAAAACAAAAAAGCTCCCATTCTTGGGAGCTTTCTCAACCAAAGTGGCGGAGGAGGAGGGATTCGAACCCTCGTGACCTTATACAGGCCAAACGGTTTTCGAGACCGCCGCATTCAACCACTCTGCCACCCCTCCGCGTGGGGTAAAAACAAAGCAGGCTCAAAGGCCTGCTTTGGAATTAACTGGCGGAGAGTCAGGGATTTGAACCCTGGAGACGCTTTTGACGCCTACACGATTTCCAATCGTGCTCCTTCGGCCACTCGGACAACTCTCCGTTAAATGCGAAAGTTAGTATACACGAGGAATCGCAAGGTGCAAGTCGAAAACTTGGCATTTTTTGATTCGCGGTGTCGTATGCCGCGCCGTAAGTGCACGATACAAGTAGCCTGACCAGCAAAATCGTGCTGAGTAAAATGTTCAAAAAAGGACTTTATAAGCCATGAGCGAACGAAGTTAAAAATTTTTTGGCAGTCGATTGGGCCACTGGTATGTATTTTGCGACCAGAACCATGCGCCCGCTGACCTGCGGCTTAACCCAGTTTGTCCCCGCGGCATCGTATCTTGTCCACAGATCCGTCAAGCTTTTGGTCAGCATTTGGTTGGAATGCGCATGAAACGCCGTGCGAGTATGGGCATATGTGGAGGTCATGAGGTTGTAGCTGCATATTCTTGCAGCCTAGGAGGTTGAAAGATATTATTACCAAGTCTTTTCCTGCTTCAGGCGCACCTTCACGACCTGAAGCCACATTTGCCCAGAGGAGGTGACAATATGAAGGCTTATGAACTGCTGTTCTTTGTTGACCCGTCGCTCGACCCCGAGACTCGTCTCGCTGTTATGAAGCGTATCGATACCACGATCGCTGAGGGCGCTGGCAAGGTCGACTCCGTTGACGAGTGGGGCAAGCGCAAGCTCGCCTACGAGATCAACGACCTCACCGATGGTGACTACACCCTCATCAACTTCCACGCAGATCCTACCCAGATCGCCGAGCTTGATCGCGTCCTGCGCATCACCGACGCTGTGGTCCGCCACATGATCGTCCGTCGCGACGACCAGGAGTAAGACTGTCGTTTTGGACTGGGCTTGTGCCCCAAGAGGAAGTAGTGAGTTATGAGCATCAATCGAGTGAACATCACCGGTAACCTCACCCGCGATCCCGAGCTGCGCGCCACCGCCGGCGGAACCCAGGTTCTGTCCTTTGGCGTCGCCGTCAACGATCGTCGCCGTAACGCGCAGACTGGCGAGTGGGAGGACTATCCCAACTTTGTCGACTGCACCATGTTCGGCACCCGCGCCGAGGCCGTGAGCCGTTTCCTGGCAAAGGGAAACAAGGTCGCGATCGAGGGCAAGCTGCGCTACAGCTCTTGGGAGCGCGACGGCCAGCGCCGGAGCAAGCTTGAGGTCATCGTCGATGAGATCGAGTTTATGAGCTCCCGTGGTGGCCAGGGTGGCTACGACCAGGGCGGTTACGCCCCCGCAGCTCCCGCGCCCGCAGCACGTCCTGCCGCACCGGTGGCCACGCCGCCCGCGGTCGACGTCTACGATGAGGACATCCCGTTCTAAGGGTTGTTCACCTATTTTTGAGTGAGAGGCGGCTTCGGCTCGCCGAAGTTGCCAAATGAAAGGTATTTTGACATGGCTAATGATTATTCTGCACGTCAGCCGCGTCGTAAGTACTGCCAGTTCTGCAAGGAGAACACTGAGTTCATCGACTATAAGGACACTCAGCTTCTCCGTAAGTACATGACCGACCGTGGCAAGATCAAGCCCCGTCGCGTCACTGGCGCTTGCACGCAGCATCAGCATGACATCGCCAACGCCATCAAGCGCGCCCGCGAGATGGCTCTCCTGCCGTACACCGTCCCCGTGGTTTCCTCTCGTGGCAACCGCGACCGCGGCTAAGAAGGGAGACGCATCATGAAGGTTATTCTTCTCGATGAGATCAAGGGCAAGGGCGGCGAGGGTGACGTCGTAGAGGTCGCTCAGGGTTACGCTGAGAACTTCCTGTTCCCCAAGAAGCTCGCTGTTGCCGCCACCAAGGGCAACCTCAAGCAGCTTGACGAGCGTCGCAACAACATCGCCAAGCGCGAGGCCGTCCGTCTGGCTACCGCCAACGAGACCAAGGCTGCCTTCGAGGGCAAGACGGTCACCGTTGACGTCAAGGTCGGCGACGAGGGCATCCTCTTTGGCTCCGTTACCGCCGCTATGATCGCTGACGCCATCAAGGCTCAGCTCGGTATGGACATCGACCGCAAGCGCGTCGAGCTCGGTAAGCCCATCAAGGTTGCCGGTGCCCACACCGTTGCCATCTCGCTGTACCGCGAGATCAAGGCCGAGGTTGTCGTCCTCGTCGGCGTTACCGCTGAGGAGCTCGCTGCCGAGGCTGAGGCTGAGGAGACCACCGAGGTCGCCGAGGCCGAGACCGCCGAGGTCGAGACTGAGGCTGCTGCCGAGTAGCATTTGCTGCAACGCAACAATCTTGTTCTAAGAAGGGCGCTCTGGGAGACCAGAGCGCCCTTTTGTTTTCTACGCCTGGCGAGCGCCATGGCAGGCGCCGCGGTGAAGTCCCAAATGCGGGACCGTTCATCCGTTTCGTTCGGTGATGATTGCCGGGGTGCGGCCCGTTTTGGGACTGTGGCTGATACTATGGATGCTCGCAAGCGATATGAATGAGGATGCTCATGGCATATGACGAAAGGGAGACGGGGCTGACGGTCGAGGACCGTGGCTCCAAGCTGGGTCTCCCTCAAAACCAAGACGCAGAGGCCAATGTATTGGCCGCTATGCTGCTGTCACCCGAGGTGGTCGAAGAGGCCCAGGTCGAGCTGCAGCCCGATGACTTCTACCGACCCATTCATAAGACCATCTATACCGCGATGGTCGATATGTATAACAGCCGCATTCCCATCGACTCCATCTCGCTGATCGATTACCTGCGGAGCATCAACAAGCTCGATGCCGTGGGCGGCGAGGCGTACATTTTGGAGCTGATGGGTCTGACCCTGTCGCTCGTCAACTGGCAGCACCATGCCGCCATCGTGCGTCGCGACTCGATGCTGCGCGAGCTGATCGGCGCCACCAACGAAATTAACGCGCTGGCCTATAACGCCCCCACCGACACTAAAGAGGTCGTGGAGCTGGCCGAGAGCAAGCTGCTCAAGGTTACGGCGCGCGAGGTCAAGTCGAGCTACAAGACGCTGACCGAGTTTATGGTCGAGGCCTATAACGAGGCCGAGGAAGTGTGCCAGGCCGGTGGTCAGGCGGCAGGCGTGCCCACCGGCTTTCCGTCACTCGACCGTATGCTCATGGGCTTCCGCGAGGGCCAGCTCATCATCATCGGCGCCCGTCCTGCTGTAGGTAAGACGTCGTTCGCTTTGAACCTGGCGCTTAACGCTGCTGCCGCGGGTTATACGGTCGGCTTCTTCTCGCTGGAGATGTCGGGCAAGGAAATTGCCCAGCGCCTGATTTGCGCCTATGCCATGATGTCGATCAGCGACTTCCGCACGGGCCGCATTAGTCCCGAGCAGTGGGCCAATATCAACGAGGCTACGCAGACGTTGTCCAAGCTCGATATCCTGATTGACGATACGCCCGGTACCACGGTGACCGAGATCCGCGCCAAGAGCCGCCGCATGCTCCATAACAAGGAGAAGGCAATCATCATTCTGGACTACCTGCAGCTGGTGAGTCCTCCGCCGGGCCGTCGTTCCGAGAGCCGTACTGTCGAGGTCTCCGAGATGTCGCGTGGTTTAAAGATCATGGCCAAGGAGCTCAAGATCCCGCTCATTGCACTGTCGCAGCTGTCGCGTCAGGTCGAATCTCGTACCGGCAAGCGCCCGCAGCTTTCCGACCTGCGTGAATCGGGCTCCATCGAGCAAGACGCCGACATCGTCATGTTCTTGGACCGCTCTGCCGACGAGGCCGAGGCCTCGCGCGATGATCGACCCGACGAGGGCGTTACGCGTATCGTCGTGGCCAAGAACCGTTCGGGCCCGATTGGCGACGTCGACCTGATGTTCCTGCCGGCATCCACCAAGTTCTATGAGCTTGATGGGGCGCATGCCGAGGAGTAGGACAGGCGCCCGTTGCACGGGTATACTGGGAATGTTTTGTGCTTCTGCGCGCCATCGTGGCGCACGGACAGTCCATGAATGTAAGGAGTAAACATGCCGTCAACCGTTTTGGTCGGTGCCCAGTGGGGCGATGAGGGCAAAGGTAAGATCTGCGACCTGGTCGCCGGCGACTTCGATGCCGTCGTGCGCTACTCGGGCGGCAACAACGCCGGCCACACCATCGTCGTCAACGGCAAAAAGTACGGCCTGCACCAGGTGCCCTCCGGCATCATGTATTCCGACCACGTGTCGGTGATCGGTAACGGCTGCGTCGTCAACCCCAAGGTTGTCCTTGAGGAGATTGACATGTTCGAGGCCGATGGCATTACCACCAAGAACCTCAAGATCAGCGGTAACGCGCATGTCATCATGCCGTACCACATCGATCTGGATGGCGCCTTTGAACAGAAGCTCGGCAAGAAGAGCATCGGTACCACCAAGCGCGGCATCGGTCCTTGCTATCAGGACAAGATGGCCCGTATTGGCCTGCGCATGCAGGACATGCTGGACGAGGAGCTGTTCCGCGACAAGCTGGAGACCGCTCTTGCCCGCGTGAATCCCGAGCTGGAGCTCATCTACAACCTGCCCACCTACACCGTGGACCAGATTTGCGACGAGTACCTGCCCATGGCCGAGCGCCTGCGCCCGTATATCACCGAGACGAGCCTGCTGCTCAACAACATGATCGACGAGGGCAAGACCCTGCTCTTTGAGGGTGCCCAGGCGACACTGCTCGATATCGACCACGGCACCTATCCGTTCGTGACGTCCTCCAACTGCACCGCCGGTGGTGCCATTACCGGCTCCGGCATTGGCATGAAGAACGTTGACCGCGTGCTTGGCGTCATGAAGGCCTATATCACCCGCGTCGGTTCGGGCCCCATGCCCACCGAGCTTTCCTACGAGTCCGAGGCCGGTCACACGCTGACCGAGGAGGGCTACGAGTACGGCGTGACCACCGGTCGCCGTCGTCGCTGCGGCTGGTTTGACGGCCCCATCGCCAACTATGCCTCGCGCGTCAACGGCCTTACCGATATCGCCATGACCAAGCTCGACGTGCTTTCGGCCTTCGACACCATTAAGGTGTGCGTTGCCTATGACGTCGATGGCGAGCGCTACACGAGCGTGCCCGAGCACCAGGTGCGCTTTGAGCATGCCAAGCCCATCTATGAGGAGCTTCCTGGCTGGAAGTGCGACATCACCGGTTGCCGCAGCTTTGAGGAGTTGCCGCAGGAGGCTCAGGATTACGTGGCGTTTATCGAGGATCTGGCGCACACCCGCGTGACGTTTATCGGCGTCGGCGCCGGTCGCGAGCAGATCATCAACCGATTCTGGAAGTAATCGGTTTATACGGTTATTGCGATATACCCCTTTGCAGCCCAGATGGGCGGCCGAGGGGTATATTTGCTTGTAATGGGCCCGCTTGGTTGGCGGGCCATTCATCCATAGAGGAGGCACCCTTGAAGGCGGACACTCAAACCATCGACATCCTGTTGTTGGGCAGCGGCGGCCGTGAGCATGCTTTGGCAGCTAAGCTCGCAGCATCACCGCGCGCCGGCAAGCTCTACATCGCGCCGGGTAACGGCGGCACCGCGAGCTGCGGCGAGAACGTTGTTCTCGACGACTGCGATCCTGCGGCCGTGGCGGCGTTTGCACAGAGCCACGGATGCGGACTCGTGGTAATTGGCCCCGAGGCCCCGCTCGTGGCGGGCGTGGCCGACGCCGTGCGCGCGGTGGGTATTCCCTGCTTTGGCCCGGGTGCCGAGGGCGCCCAGATGGAGGGCTCTAAGCTGTTCTCCAAGCAGCTCATGGAACGTGCCGGTATCCCGACGGCAGCCTATGGCTCGTTTACCGACGAGGCTTCGGCTCTTGCCTATGTGCGCGAGCAGGGTGCTCCGCTGGTCGTCAAGGCCGACGGCCTTGCCGCGGGCAAGGGCGTTATCGTGGCAACCGAGCTTGCGCAGGCCGAGGAGGCCGTGCGTGAGTGTTTTGGCGGCACCTTTGGCGACGCCGGCAATACCGTGGTCATCGAGGAGATGCTGACCGGACCCGAGTGCTCGCTGCTGGCCTTTACCGACGGCAAGACCGTGCGTCCCATGGCCACCTCGCAGGATCACAAGCGTGCGCTCGAGGGCGACAAGGGCCCCAACACCGGTGGCATGGGCGTCTACAGCCCGGTGCCCATCGTGACCGACGAGGAGCACGCCACGATGGTGAAGGTCATGGAGCAGACCGTGGCCGAACTTGCCGCCGAGGGCATCGACTACCGTGGCTGCCTGTATGGCGGCTTTATGCTCACCCCCGCCGGCCCCAAGGTGCTGGAGTTCAACGCCCGCTTTGGCGATCCCGAGACGCAGGTCGTGCTCCCGCGCCTTAAGAACGACCTGGTCGAGGTCATGCTGGCTTGTGCCAACTGCGAGCTCGACCAGATTGAACTCGACTGGCGCGACGAGTGGGCCGTGGCCGTTGTCCTGACGAGCGCGGGCTACCCCGGCAGCTACGAGAAAGGTAAGGTCATCACCGGTATCGAGGATGCCGAGGCCATGGAGAACGTGACCGTGTACCATGCCGGTACCGCCGTGGTGGATGGCCAGCTTGTGACCAACGGCGGTCGCGTGCTCGCCGTGACCGCGTTGGGCGATACGTTTGAGAACGCTCGCAACCTTGCCTACGAGGCCTGCGAGAAGATTGATTTTGAGGGCAAGACCCTTCGCCACGACATTGGCCTGCGTGCGCTGCGCGGTCGCGACGCCTGGGATGCCTAAAATCCGAGAGGAATGAGACGGATGGACGAGAAGAACGAAGAGCTCGTGGACGCGCAGATCGTCGAAGAGGACAGCCGCATGTATGGGCACGCCGAAGGCGAGCCTGGTGGCGAGGTCGCTGACGAGCCGGCGCTGGTGCTGGGCGACGACGACCCGCACGATGCCGAGCTGCACGAGAAGATTCTTTCGGAGGAGTGCGCCTGGAAGGGCAAGATCCTCGACGTCCATCGTCTTGAGGTTGAGCTGCCCAACGGTCGCCGCAGCGCCCGCGATATCGTTCGCCATCCGGGTGCGGCGGCAGTTGTGGCGCTGACCGAGAGTGGCAAGATCGTACTGGTGCGTCAGTACCGCACCGCCATCGACCGCGTGACGGTCGAGATTCCCGCCGGCAAGCTCGATCCAGGCGAGGACCCGCTCGATTGCGCCAAACGCGAGCTGCATGAGGAGACGGGCTTTAGGGCTGATCGCATTCGCTTTTTGACGTCGATTGTCACGTCCTGCGGTTTTTGCGATGAGATCATTCACATCTACTTGGCTACCAAGCTTGAGTTTGATGCGCCCAACCCCGATGATGACGAGTTTGTCAACGTTGACCTGGTGCCACTGCACGAGCTGATCGACGCCGTGCTCGACGGCAAGATCGAAGACGCCAAGACCGTCGTGGGCGCCTTGGCTTGCGACAGCATCGCACATAGACTAGGCGGAGCCGAGCTGTAACGAGTGGGGATAGCCCTGGGACAAGAACTACAGATTACTTTGTCCCAGGGCCTTATGTTGCTGATATTTCTTTGAGGATCACATGCTGAAGCGTTTTCTTTCGTATTACAAGCCCCAGATGGGGCTTTTTGTTGCCGATACTGTTTGTGCTCTGGTGCTTGCCGCCATTGACCTGGCGTTCCCTATCATTCTGCGCAATCTGACTGGAGGGTTGTTTACCCAGGGCCAGGCTGCCATTATGCAGGCGCTTGGTATGATCGCGGTGGGCCTGGTGCTGATGTATGCCATCCGTTGCGTCTGTCGCTACTTTGTGAGCTATTGGGGCCACGTGATGGGCGCGCGCATGGAGTCCAAGATGCGCGAGGACCTGTTTGACCAGTACGAGCGCTTTAGCTTTGCATACTTCGACCGCAACAGCTCGGGCGATATGATGAGCCGCGTGGTCAACGACCTATTTGATATCTGTGAGGCGGCGCATCACGTACCCGAGTGGATCATCATCTGCGGTATCGAGATTATCGGCTCGTTTGTGATCCTCTTTACCATCGCCCCGGTGCTGGCGCTTGCCATGGCCGTGGTGACGGTGGCGTTTGCGGTCGTCATGTTTTGGCAGAACATACGCATGCGTGGGGTCTTTAGCGACAACCGCAAAAAGATCAGCGGCATTAATGCGCAGCTGCAGGATTCGCTGGCGGGCATGCGCGTGGTCAAGAGCTTTGCCAACGAGGAGACCGAACGCTCTAAGTTTCGCGCCTCGAACGACCGCTACCTTTCTTCCAAGGAGAACATGTACCACGCCATGGGCGTCTATACCGCGACGTATGGCCTGCTCTCGGGCGTGCTCTATGTGATCGTAGTACTGCTGGGCGGCTGGCTGGTCGCTCAGGGACAGCTGCAGGCGGTCGATATGGCGACCTTCGCGCTCTACATTTCACTGTTCTGCACCCCGCTCGAGACGCTCGTCAATTCGGCCGAAACGTATCAGAAGGCCATCGCCGGCTTTAAGCGTATGGACGAGGTACTTTCGACTGCCCCCGATATTCAGGATAGGCCGGGTGCCGTGGATCTGCGGGTGACGGCGGGCGCTGTTGAGTATCGCGACGTGTGCTTTAGCTATGAGGATGTTGAGTTGGGCGAGGGCGGCGCCGACGGACGCCCTGTTATCGACCATATGGACCTGTCTATCAAGCCCGGCCAGACCATCGCACTGGTTGGTCCCTCGGGCGGCGGCAAGTCTACGACTTGTTCGCTGCTGCCGCGCTTTTACGACGTGGCTGACGGATTTATCAGCATCGACGGCCAGGATGTGCGCGACGTGACGCAACAGAGTTTGCGCCGTGCTATTGGCCTCGTGCAGCAGGATGTCTACTTGTTTGACGGTACGATTGGCGAGAATATCGCCTACGGCAAGCCGGGCGCTACGGCGGGTGAAATCGCCGAGGCCGCTCACCGCGCCAATATCGATGCCTTTATCGAGTCGCTGCCGCAGGGCTATGACACGATTGTGGGCGAGCGCGGCAGCCGTCTTTCTGGTGGACAGAAACAGCGTGTCGCCATCGCGCGCGTGTTTCTCAAGAATCCCAAAATCTTGATCTTGGACGAGGCGACGAGTGCTTTGGATAACGAGAGCGAGGAAGCGGTTCAGGAGTCGCTCGAAGAGCTGGCACGCGGCCGCACCACGATTATCATCGCCCACCGTCTCTCGACTATTAAGCATGCTGACGAGATTGCGACCGTTGAGCATGGTCGCGTTGTGGAACGTGGCACGCATGAGCAGCTTCTCGCCCGCGGCGGCACCTATGCCCGTTACTATCGAATGCAGTTCGAAGGTGCGCGTGCGCACGAGCTCGACTGATTGATATGACAGGAAGTTTATGGCTGAGAAGAACCCTTTGACTCCGGAAGAAGTGACGGAGTTATTCTCCGAGATCGACGCATCCGGCGTTTTGGATCCGACGCTTGCCAAAAAGCGCACCGAGCGCATGCGCGAAAAAGAGGCTGCCGTCAAGCGCGGCGACAAGGCGGCACTGGCACAGCTTCGCAGCGTGGATCGCGCTAGCCAGGCAAAACATATCGACCCGCTGTCCGAGGACGACCCTTCGGGTTCACAGGTGAGTCATACCATTACGAAGACCGCTATGGCTGTGGTCATCGGCATCTTGGTACTGATTGTTGGCATGCAGATTGGCTACGGCGTGATGCGACGCCTGAACACCGCCAATCTGTCCGAGAGCGTTTCGGTCGATACCGTTTCTACAGCACTCAAGGGTGGACTCGAGTGGGGCAACGGCTTTACGCAGTTCCCGCTCGACTTTAGCGTCGATGAGGCCGATGAGCGTACGGGCACGGTCGAGGTGACGGTGTTGGACACATCGTCTGCCAACGAGCTCGAGCTGCTGTCCAACGGGCAGATCCAGGCTGCGGCGCTCGCAACCAACGCCCTGCTCAACGACAAGATCGACCGCGTGGTGTACAACGTTCACGCCTATATCGACAAGGACAGCAATATCCAGCATGATTCCTTCTTTGGCATGTTCCCCGCGCGTGGGCACCAGAGCGCCATTTTGACGTTTGTGTGGACCAAGAGCTCATCGAGCGCCACGAACATCGACTGGAAGATGCATATCGTGAGCATGGACGATACGATTGCCGAGCGCATTCAAAAGCAGGTGAACTCGGTGTCGTCGCTGATTGAGGACCCGGCGGTGAGCCAGACCAAGATTGACGAGGAAAAGGCCGAACGTGACCTGGAGCATCGTCTGCACGGCCGCGAGATTTTCCGCGGCGGCAAGCCCGATCGCACACCGTCCGATCTGCTGGAGCAGGACAAATAAGACGCCATCATCCCGCGTGAGCTACAAGCCCACGCGGGATGATTTTTCTGGGACGGGGATTAAAAAATCATTCTGTCATGCATGTAGTTGGCGACAAAGCCCCGCTCTCAGGATGATTTTTTAATCCCCGTCCCAGAAAAATCATTATGCATAGAAAGTCATAATTATCATTTCGTAAACATTTCGATGAAATTAACGCCATGGCGCATACTTGCGGTTACAATACCGCGAGGCCTAACTACCAACCTTTAAGCCGGTCCTGTGAGACCGGGAAGGAGAATTATGGCGAACAACCATACCGCGGGCGCTACTGTCCGCACCATCGCGCCCAGCGAACTTTGCCAGCGTATGCTGGCAAAAACCAGCAAGGGCATCTGCGGTCCCTGCATCCTGTACCTTGAGGATGGGACCATTTTTTATGGACGTGCATGCGGCGCCGAGGGCACCGCGACCGGCGAAGTCTGCTTCAACACCTCGCTCGAGGGTTATTTTGAGGTCATGACCGATCCGAGCTATGCCGGCCAAATCGTAACCATGACCTATCCGCAGATCGGCAACTACGGCATCGATGAGACCGACGTCCAGTCGGCCTTCCCCGGTGACGCCGCTCGCCCTGCGAGCGCTCCGGCCATGCGTGGCATGATCGTGCGCGACATGTGCGCCACGCCTTCTAACTGGCGTTCTGCCGAAAGCGTGCCGGAGTACCTGCGCGCCCATGGTATCGTCGCTATCGAGGGCGTCGACACCCGCGCCTTGGTGCGCCACCTGCGCGACAACGGCTCCAAGATGGGCATTATCTCGACCGAGGTCTTTGACGTCGACGAACTTGCCGAGCGTCTGGCCGCAGCCCCCACGTTGGTGGGCGAGAACTTGGTCAAGACCGTGAGCTGCCCTGAGCCTCATGCCTTTACTGCGAGCGACCTGCCTACTACGCATGATTTTGCGCTCACCGCCGCCGCCCCTGCCCGCCACAAGGTGGTTGCCTACGACTGCGGCGTGAAGCGCGGCATTCTGGAGGGCCTGGTCCGCGCCGGCTGCGACCTGACCGTCGTGCCGTGGGATACGCCCGCGAGTGAGGTGCTCGATATGAATCCCGATGGCGTCTTTTTGTCCAACGGCCCCGGCGACCCCGATGCCGTGGTGGAGACCTACGAGCAGGTGCAGCAGCTGATCGGCAAGGTGCCGGTCTTTGGCATTTGCCTTGGTCACCAGATGATCAGCTTGGCGTGCGGCGCCCAAATGGAAAAGCTTAAATTCGGTCACCGTGGCGGTAACCAGCCGGTTATGAACCTGGTGAGCCGTCGCGTGGAGATCACCGCGCAAAACCACGGCTTTGGCCTGCTGTTCCCCAGCCTGGGCAAACTGATCCCGGAGCTTTCCGGCGGCGAGACCGAGCATGCGGCCGACGGCGACCTGCGCGTCTGGGTGCGTCGCGGCATCGCGCCGGTCGTGATGAACGAGCGCTTCGGCCGTATTCGCCTGACGCATGTGAACCTCAACGACGGCACCGCCGAGGGTATCCAGCTGCTCGACGCGCCGTGCTTCTCGGTGCAGTACCACCCCGAGGCCTCGCCCGGCCCCACCGATGCCCACTATCTCTTTACCGCCTTTACGCGACTCATGGACGGCGAGGAGAACTACCTGGACATCGACACCGCGAAGGACCGCCTCGCCGGCTGGAATTTCGCCGAGTCCGAGAACGCTGCGACCGAGGAGAACTAACATGCCTAAACGTACTGACATCAAGCGTATCCTCGTCATTGGTTCGGGCCCCATCGTTATCGGTCAGGCCTGTGAGTTTGACTACTCCGGCGCCCAGGCCTGCAAGGTGCTCAAAGAGGATGGCTTTGAGGTCATCCTAGTCAACTCTAACCCGGCAACCATCATGACCGACCCGGGTCTTGCCGACCGCACCTATGTTGAGCCCATCACTGCCGAGTTCATTGAGCGCGTGATTAAGAAGGAGCGTCCGGACGCGCTGCTGCCCACGCTGGGCGGCCAGACCGGTCTGAACGCTGCCGTCGAGCTGGCAAAGGACGGCACGCTCGACAAGTACGGCGTCGAGATGATCGGTTGCGACCTGGCCGCCATCGAGCGCGGCGAGGACCGCAAGCTCTTTAACGAGGCCATGGCCGAGATCGGCCTGGAGGTCGCGCGCTCGGGCTACGCCTACAGCGTGGCTGACGCCGAGGCCATCGCCGAGCGCGTGGGGTATCCCTGCGTGCTGCGTCCGAGCTTTACCCTCGGCGGTGCCGGCGGCGGCATCGCGCATACCCACGAGGAGCTCGTCTCCATCGTGAGCCAGGGTCTTGAGCTTTCGCCCGCTCACGAGGTGCTGGTCGAGGAGTCCATCGAGGGCTGGAAAGAGTACGAGATGGAGGTCATGCGCGACCACGCCGGCAACGGCATCATCGTGTGCTCCATCGAGAATCTCGACCCCATGGGCGTACACACCGGCGACTCCATCACGGTGGCGCCGGCGCAGACCCTGAGTGACCTTGAGTACCAGCGCATGCGTGTCGCGTCGCTCGCCATTCTGGAGAAAATCGGCGTCGAGACCGGCGGATCCAACGTGCAGTTTGCCGTGAATCCCCAGACCGGCCGCCTCATCGTTATCGAGATGAACCCGCGCGTGAGCCGTTCGTCCGCGCTGGCCTCCAAGGCCACGGGTTTCCCCATCGCCAAGGCCGCCGCGCGCCTTGCCGTGGGCTACACGCTCGACGAGATCGTCAACGACATTACCAAGGCAACGCCTGCCTGCTTTGAGCCCACGATTGACTACTGCGTGGTCAAGGTGCCGCGCTTTGCCTTCGAGAAGTTCAAGGGTACCGACCCCACGCTCACCACGCGCATGAAGGCCGTAGGCGAGATCATGGCGATCGGCCGTACCTTCGAGGAAGCCTTTGGCAAGGCCATGCGTTCGCTGGAGGACGGGCATCAGGGTATTTGTGCCGGTGGCAAGGAAGGTGCCGACAAGCTGAGCGACGATGAGCTCGCTCAGGCCGTGGCAACGCCGACTGAGCACCGCATTTTCTTTGTGGTCGAGGCCCTGCGCCGTGGCTGGGACATCGCCCGCATCCATGCCATCTGCGGCATCGATCCGTGGTACCTCAACCGCATCAACGACATGGTGCAGGTCCAGGAGAGCATCCGCGGCCTGCGTGTGGAGGACATTGATGCCGACGCGATGCGCCTGCTCAAGCAGTATGGCACGAGTGACGCCGAGATTGCCACGCTGACCGGCTCGGATGAGCGCTTTGTGCGCGCTTACCGTAAGGGTCTGGGCGTGGTCCCCAGCATGAAGACGGTCGACACCTGCGCGGCCGAGTTCTCGAGTGCCACGGAATACCACTACAAGACCTACGAGAACATCTACCGTACGAGCCCGGACGCCAAGAAGTGTGTGGCCCCCGACGAGACCACGCCGGCAGATAAGCCCAAAGCGATGATTCTGGGTGCCGGACCCAATCGCATTGGCCAGGGTATCGAGTTTGACTACTGCTGCGTGCATGCAAGCTATGCGCTGGCGGCTCGCGGTTTTGAGACCATCATGGTCAACTGCAACCCCGAGACCGTTTCGACCGACTACGACACGTCCGACCGCCTGTACTTTGAGCCGCTCACCTACGAGGACGTCATGGACGTCATTGACGTTGAGCGTCCCGACGGCGTTGTGGTGACGCTCGGTGGCCAGACCCCGCTGAAGCTGGCGCGCATGCTCGAGGAGAGCGGCGTCCACATCATGGGCACCAAGCCCGATGCCATCGACTTTGCCGAGGACCGCGAACGCTTTGCCGCCCTGCTCGACAAGCTGGGCATTATGTATCCGCCGGCGGGTCAGGCAACCTCGTTTGAGGAGGCCGAGGCCGTGGCCGCGCACATCGGCTACCCGCTGCTGGTGCGTCCGAGCTACGTGCTGGGCGGCCGCGGCATGATGATCGCCTACGATGCCGAGCATCTGCGCGATTACATGGCCGAGGCTGCGCGCATTAGCCCCGACTACCCGGTGTACCTGGACCGCTTCCTGGAGGGTGCGATCGAGTCCGACGTCGACGCCCTGTGCGACGGCGAGGAGGTCTACATCGGCGGTATCCTGGAGCATATCGAGGAGGCCGGTATTCACTCCGGCGACTCTGCGACCTGCATCCCGCCGTTCAGCTTTAGCGAGAGCCTGCAGGCAAAGCTCCGCGAGACCACGCGCCGCATCGCGATGGCGCTGGGCGTGCGCGGCCTGGTCAACGTGCAGTACGCCATTAAGGGCGAGACTGTCTACGTGATCGAGGCCAACCCGCGCGCAAGCCGTACCGTGCCGTTTATCTCCAAGGCCACCGGTGTGCCGCTCGCCAAGTGTGCCGCACGTATCATGGCGGGCGATTCCATCGCGAGCTTGGGCCTGCCGAGCGACGAACGTCAGCTCGATTGGTTCTGCATGAAGGAAGCCGTCATGCCCTGGGGTCGTTTCCCCGGTGCCGACGTTATCCTGGGGCCCGAGATGAAGTCGACGGGCGAGGTCATGGGCATCGCCAAGAGTTATCCCGAGGCATACGCCAAGACGCAGCTGGCGATCGACTACAAGCTGCCCGACCCCAGCGCCGGCAAGGTATTCATCAGCGTGTGCGACCGCGACAAGCGTCACATCCTTTCGGTCGCGCGTATCCTGCGCTACCTGGGCTTTGATATCTGCTCCACCGAAGGCACGGCGCGCGTGCTGCGCGGCGGCAACGTGACGTGCGAAGTCGTGGAGAAGATCAGCGGCCCGCACGACGGCGAGTGCCCCAACATCGGCGACCTCATCGCCGATGGCAAGATTGCGGTAATCATCAACACGCCGTACGGTCCGGGCTCGCGTGGCGATGGCTACCTGCTGCGTACCGAGGCCGTGCGCCGCGGCGTGACCTGCGTGACGGCGATGTCTGCGGCTAACACGTACGTGAGCGCCATCGAGGCCGTGCGTGAGGACCAACAGGGTCACGGCAGCGCCAACGACATGGGCATGGACGTCATCGCCCTGCAGGACCTGCCGCAGTACACGGTGTAATGTGACCTGGTCGGCCGGGGCGGCAGCCGGACACTTTCTCTCGGAAACTGGGCTTCTCGAAGTTTTCCGAGAGAAAGGTCCGCCTCCCGCCCCGGCCTGCGGTGACTTGGCTGTACCGTGTGCTGCCGAAGGGGCTTTGCGCGATGACTAGGGCTGAATAAAAAGTGAGTGTGGGATCCGCCGTTCGTTCGAACGGCGGATCCCATGTTTTTATTTCAGCCAACGTACGTCATGGCAATCCCCGGTAGGTCGCAGGGCGCTTCGCGGGCGGGCCAGGCTTTATCTGAACGACTTTGCGAAGCAACCGGAGTGAAGATAAAGCCTGGCCCGCCCGCGAAGCGCCACAAAGACCGCAGGGACGGGAGCAGCTATACTACTCTCAGTAGTTAAGGGTCGCGGATCCGCCGCGTCACCGCTCTCAACAGGAGGTCTTTGTTTATGGCAGATCAGAAGCCGGTTGTCGGGATCATCATGGGCTCCAAGTCCGATCTGGGCGTTATGGAAGGCTGCACCGCCGAGCTCGAGGCACTGGGCGTGCCCTATGAGCTCGTGATTGCAAGCGCACACCGCACGCCGGCGAAGGTCCATGAGTGGGCTTCGACCGCTGCCGACCGCGGCATCAAGGTGATTATCGCTGCCGCCGGCAAGGCTGCTCACCTGGGCGGTGTCGTGGCTGCGTTTACGCCGCTGCCGGTTATTGGCGTGCCTATGAAGACGAGCGACCTGGGTGGTATGGACTCGCTACTGTCGATGGTGCAGATGCCTTCGGGCGTGCCCGTTGCCTGTGTGGCCATCAACGGTGCCAAGAACGCCGCCATCTATGCCACGCAGATCCTGGGCGCCTGCGACCCCGAGTATCGCAAGGTTATCGAGAAGATGAAGCGGGAGATGGCTGACGCCTAAGCGCTCTGCCAGTCCATTTGCAGCATAAGGAGAGCTATGTCCGACTATCAGAGAAAGCGTTTTTCGGCTTCTCGGATTCCCGATCCAGCCAAGCCGGGAGCAGCCCGCGCGCCGCAGCAGGGTCGGATACCCTCTCCTCAGCAGCCGCGCGCGCCGCGCCCCGTGACGCCGGCGAAGCATCGCCGTCAGGATACACCTGCTGCATATCGCCCTTCGTCATACAGTACGGCCAAGAAGTCACCTCGCTCTTCGGCGCATGCCGCGCCATCGAGCTATACCGAGCCGCCGCGCAAAAAGCGCCGCTCCATCATTCCCATTCTGCTCATCATCATCGGCATTGGCCTGATCGTTGCTGCGGCCGCTATCTTTATCAACGCGCAGATTGGCTACAAGCAGGCGAGCGAGTCGTATCAAAAAATCGAAAAGCAATATGTGAGTGACAAGGACGCCAGCGGCGTGCCGATCGTTGACTTCAATGCGCTTGCTCAGACAAATCCCGAGGTTGTGGGTTGGATTTACGCGCCCGGCACCAACATCAACTACCCCGTGGTGCAAACCAACAACAACTCCAAGTACCTCAACACGCTGTTCGACGGCACCGCCAATGCCTCGGGGGCCATCTTCTTGGATAGCGACGACACCGCGCCGGGCATGGTGGATCAGCAGACCACGATCTACGGCCACCACATGAACGACGGTTCGATGTTCAACGTGATTTCGGATACGACCGATCAGGCGACGTTCGACAGCATGGAATACGTGTACTACATCACGCGCGATGCGACGTATAAGTTGCGCCCGCTGGCGACCAAGGTGGTCGAGGACACATATGCCAAGGCGCGCACGCCCAACTTTGAGGGCGATGACGGATTGAAGAATTACCTGTCCGAGATGCTCGACGGCGCTTCGGCGGTGGCGAGCGATGCCACCGATCGTGCCGCTTCGGCAACCAAGATTGTTACGCTTGTGACCTGCCGTTCGCTGTCGCTGAGCAACACACGTGCCGTCATGGTGCTCACACCGGTTGAGGAATAAGTTGTTCGAGAGTAGCTCATTTGGGATGGTAAGGGAGAAATGATGCTTGAAAGTGGCAAATCGATGCCTTCGGTCGATGCGTGGCTTCGCGAGGCTAAGGCCGATGCTTCGGCGGCTGGCTGCGGCATGTACCTGACACACAATGGCGTGGTGCGCGCAACGCCCAAATCTGAGGTGCGCGGAGTCGAGACCGGTGGCGTGGCGCCTGGACACAGGGTGGGCGGCATGGTGTTCGGCTTCGATGCCGATAAGGTGCAGGCCGCTATCGAGGCGACGCGCGCGATGCCGGGTATCGGCTACGTGCGCGTGTGGTTGGCGAGCGGCGAGCTCGCCGTGGGCGACGACATCATGCTCGTGCTCATTGGCGGAGACATTCGCCCGCATGTGGTCGACGCACTTCAGAAGCTTGTCGGCACTATCAAGAACGAGTGCGTGAGCGAGGTCGAGCACGAGGCATAGGCCCCGACCGTCGCAAACCATCGATAGAAAGCATAAGCCCGCTGGCAGCTTAGGATGAACTGCCAGCGGGCTTTCTTATGCATGGGGATGATTTGAGCCGGTGTTGGACGCTACACGCGGGTGGCATCCTTGGGGCTCATGGTCATACTCTGGAAACGGTTTTCCATGTAATCGTTATCAAAATACTTGCCGTAGAACTGCGCGACGGGAATATCGTTGACCGTGCCGTTGACGCGCTGGTACCAGTAGTCGAGCGATTGCAGCGTCATCACGCCGTCGACCAGCATGATGGCGGTAAAGATGACGGTGGCCGAGTAGCGACTCTTCCAGGGAATCATGTTGATGAGCTTGAGCAGCCTCGGCAGCAGCAGCTTGATCCAGATGAGGCCGCCCAGGCCCCATAGGCAGGCAAAGCCCGTGCAGGTGCGTCCGCCCGTGAGGACCACGAGCGGGTCGGGCATGCCGAACAGCGTTACGTGCGAGTAGCTCCACGAGACCACGCCAAATGAGGTCTGCATGAACCAGCCCACGAACACCTCAAAGCTCGCGCCAAGCAAGGCGCTCACCAGGAAAATGATGACGGGGTTCTTTTTATAGAAGCGGTTGAGCACCATGGTCATAAGGATGGCGCCAAAGCCGTAAATGGGGCTAAAGGGACCAAACAGCATGCCGGCGCGGTTCTGGTAGACGCCCGGATCGTCGACCGTCATGTGCCAGATGTCCTCGGCGATCAGGCCGAGCACGCAGCAGACGAAGAATACCCAGAACAGGTTGAAGTAGTTGAGCTTGATGTAGCCCTCGCCGGTTTCATCGCGGCCGAGCATGCCCTCGGCGGCGGCGTCGCGGTCGAGCATCTCCTGCAGGCGGCGCTGCAGTTCGCGCTCCTGGCGCAGCGTGGGGTCGACGGTGGCCGAAAGCGCGATGAGGATGCCGAGCTGAATAGCGGGACGAAGCAAGAAGAGCCCGATACCCTGGAGCATCACGTCGACCAAAAGCTCGATGACGGTGAATGCAATAAGGATATAGGACAGGCGGGCGGCGTTGCGACGCTGGTTTTTGATAAGGTCCAGGCCAAAGATGATCAGGATGACGGCACTTGCTGCAGAGAGCATGATGCCGGCGACGATGAGTCCAACCGAGACCAGCATATTGTCGCCGAGCTTGGCGGCGGCATTGCCGTTAATGAGCGCGGTGATGACCTGCCACATAAAGGCGGCGACCGACGGGAGCGTGCCCACGCCGGACAGGATGCACAGGACGGCGTACACCTTAATGATGAGCGGGATCTTCTTGACCTCTGTGGCGCTGGGGACGCTGGGGTCGAGTTCATTTCGATCCATACAGAACCTTTCTCGCTTTGCTACAGGTTATAAGGATACGCTGCCGACCAGCCAAAAGACAGGACGAACGTCCCAATTGCAACAATGTAACCCTCAACGGTGGGCGCGGCGCTGACGTCCATGTCATGTAGCCAAATAAATGTTTGGTTACAAAACGGATAATTAGCTCGGTGGGCTTTTAAAAAGCGCTGTTCATGCGCGGGGGAGCGCGTCGCGCCGTGCGTATAATAAGGCGGGTAACGCCAAAATACGAGGCTCTGAGGGGATGCCATGTCTCAAGAAACCATCCGCGCGGCCGAGCGTGCCGCGGGACAGGTGAAGACCATGTCGACGTATGATCCGGACTCCGACCAGCTGCATGAGGAATGCGGCATTTTTGGTGTATGGGCGCCCGATCGCGACGTGGCTCGACTGACGTACTTTGGCCTGCGTGCACTGCAGCACCGCGGCCAGGAATCGGCGGGAATTGCCGTGGGCGACGGCGGCACGGTTATGGTTCGCAAGGACCTGGGCCTGCTCGACCGCGTGTTCTCCAACGCGGACCTGTCGACGCTCTCCGGCCAGCTGGCTGTGGGTCACGTGCGCTATGGCACCGCCGGCGCCAAAAGCTGGGAAGCCTCGCAGCCACATCTTTCGACCATTAATAGCGTCATCATCGCACTTGCGCACAACGGTACCCTCGTCAACACCGACGAGCTGCGCCGTCAGCTCATCGAGCTGGGCGTGCCGTTCCTCTCCAACTCTGATTCCGAGGTCGCGACCAAGCTCATCGGCTACTTTACCCAGCGCACGGGCCATCTGCGCGAGGGCATTCGCAAGACCATGGAGCTCGTGCGCGGCGGCTACGCCATGACGCTCATCAACGAGCAGGCGCTCTATGCCTTCCGCGACCCGCACGGCATTCGCCCGCTCGTGCTGGGCAAGCTTGTGGATGAGGGCCTGGACCAAGCCGACGCCGCATCCGTTTCGCAGCTGCCGTCGCAAGACGCCGCCGCAACGGTCGACGCTGCCGCCCATGTCACGCGCGCCGGTGGCTGGGTCGTTGCCTCCGAGACTTGTGCACTCGATATCGTGGGCGCCGAGTATGTCCGCGACGTCCGTCCCGGCGAGATCTTGCGCATCAGTGCCGAGGGTCTGGTATCCGAGCAGGGCGTGCCCGCCGCCGAAGAGCCCGCTAACTGCATCTTTGAGCAGGTTTACTTTGCCCGACCCGACTCCATCATGAACGGCAAGAGCGTCTATGCCTGCCGCTATGACATGGGCCGCCAGTTGGCGCACGAGGAGCCCGTCGATGCCGACCTGGTCATCGGCGTGCCCGACTCCGGTCTGCCGCCTGCGGAGGGCTATTCGCACGAGAGCGGCATTCCCTTTGGCGAGGGCCTCATCAAGAACCGTTACGTGGGCCGCACGTTTATTGAGCCCACGCAGGAGCTGCGCGCCATGGGCGTGCGCATGAAGCTTAACCCGCTGCGCGACAATATCGAGGGCAAGCGCCTGGTCGTGATCGACGACTCCATCGTGCGCGGCACCACCATGGTGCAGCTCGTCAAGATGCTGCGCAACGCCGGCGCCAAGGAGATTCACATCCGCATTAACTCGCCCGAGGTCATCTGGCCGTGCTTCTATGGCATTGATACCGATGTGCAGTCGCAGCTGATTAGCGCCAACAAGACGGTTGACGAGATCTGCGAGTACATCGGCGCCGATTCGCTGGCCTTCCTTTCGGTCGAGGGCCTGCTGAAGGTCATGCCCAAGGGCGGCTACTGCGATGCGTGCTTTACCGGCCGCTACCCCGTGGCGATTCCCGAGAGCTTTGGCCGCGACAAGTTTATGGAGGGCTTTAAGCCCCGCAACCTGGACAAGCCGCTGCATTTTGACGACGACGCCGTGGTCGAGAAATACGACGACCGCAGCTGGGAAGAGGAGCACGGCGAGGCCTAAAACCTGCCATGTAGGGACAGGTTTATTTTGGCAGGTTTTATCTGCTGTTTTGTTGATATGACGGCGCGCGCCGCTACGGTGTGCGCCGAAATGAACGCAACTATGAGCACCGTTTGGCGCCCGGGCGGCGGACGGTAGTGGGAGAGGAAGGCTCAGATGAGCGACAGCAAACATGTGACGTATGAGGACGCCGGCGTCGATACCGCTGAGGGCGGCCGCGCCGTCGACGCGATTAAACAGATGGTCAAGGACACTAACCGCCCCGAGGTCATCGGCGGCATCGGTGGCTTTGGCGGCCTGTTCTCGGCCGCCGCGCTCAAGGATATGGAAGATCCGATCCTGATCAGCGGTACCGACGGCGTGGGCACCAAGCTCGTGCTCGCCCAGATTATGGACCGTCACGAGACGGTGGGCCAGGACCTGGTCGCCATGTGCGTCAACGACATTTTGGCTTCGGGCGCCGAGCCGCTGTTCTTCTTGGACTACGTTGCCATTGGCCACATCGAGGCCGAGCATATGGCAAAGATCATCAAGGGCGTTGCCGACGGCTGCAAGCTCGCGGGTTGCGCGCTCGTGGGCGGCGAGATGGCCGAGCACCCGGGCGTCATGGCTCCGGCCGACTACGACCTCGCCGGCTTTACCGTGGGTGTCGTCGATCGTTCCAAGATGCTCGACCCCGCGAACGTTCGCCCCGGCGATGTGATTCTGGGTCTGCCCTCCACCGGCGTGCACTCCAACGGCTACTCGCTCGTGCGCAAGGTCATCGGCGTCGACGGCATCAAACCGGGCACGCCCGAGGCCGCCGCTAAGGCCGAGGAGCTGAGCCGCCCGCTCGAGGAGCTCGGCGGTGCATCGCTGGCAGACGCCCTGCTGGCCCCCACGCGCATTTACGTCAAGCCGATTCTGGAGCTGCTCCGCGGTGGCGCCAACGTTCATGCCATTGCCCACATCACCGGTGGCGGTATTACCGAGAACCTCAACCGCGCGCTTGCCGACGACGTCGACGCCGTGGTCACCCGCAACGGCGCCGAGATGGGCTGGGACGTTCCGCCCGTCATCACCTATGTGTCGCGCCAGGCCGAGCTTGCGCCCAACGAGGCGTGCAAGACCTTCAACATGGGCGTTGGCCTGTGCCTGATCGTCGCCCCCGAGGACGAGGCCGCGGTGACCGAGGCTCTGGTCGCGCTGGGCGAGAAGCCGTTCCGCGTGGGCGAGTGCGTCGAGGGCTCCGGTAAGGTCGTGTACTCCGATGAGCGCTAACGAGCAGATGGCTGCTGCCGAGGTCTTGGCCTGGGACCCGTATACCCGACCGACCGGCACTGATACCGCCGAGCCGCTCAAGATCGGCGTGCTCATCAGCGGTTCGGGTACCAACCTGCAAGCGTTGATCGACCTGATCGCCGCTGGCAAGCTCAACGCCTCGATTGAGCTTGTGGTGTCGAGCCGTCCTTCGGCTAAAGGCCTGCAGCGTGCAGAGCGTGCGGGTATCCAGACGCTGACGCTTTCCAAGGATGTCTACGCCGACCCTATTGCTGCCGATGAGATTATTGCGCACGAGCTGCTCGAGCGCGGCTGCGAGTATGTGGTCATGGCCGGCTACATGCGCATGGTGCACGCCCCACTGCTGGTGGGGTTCCCCAATCGTGTGGTCAACCTGCACCCGGCCCTGCTGCCGAGCTTTACCGGTGCCCATGCGATTGACGATGCGTTTGCCCGCGGCGTCAAGGTGACCGGCGTGACCGTGCACTTTGCCAACGAGATCTACGACAACGGCCCCATCATCGCCCAGCGTGCGCTGGCTGTTGAGGAGGGCTGGGACGTCGACACGCTTGAGGAGCACATCCACGCGATCGAGCATGTGCTGTATCCCGAGGTTGTGCAGATGCTCGCTGATGGCCGCGTCCACGTGCTGGAGAGCGGCAAGGTGGCAGTTGACCCGACGCGCTAGTCGTTGGTTTGTGTTGGCGGTTAAGCGTCGGAGGTACGCTTAACCGCCATTTTTATGCATTGCGATCTACGTTGTTTGAGGCAAACGATTGCCACAGCTTGATGTTCATAGTCCAATTGCTTCGCCAAGAGGCGCGATCCGGCAAGAGATTAATTTAGCCTAATAGAGCCATTTGCTCTTCTTTATGCTCGGGATACGTCGGACCATAATCAAATGATAATGCGCTAAATAATCTTATGGGGATAATCAAATTATCTTTTGTACGGGTGCTGTCTGTTGGGAGCAAAGATGGGTGCACAATTATTTTCGAGACGAACAGCAATTAAAATGGCCGTTGCCGCGGCTTCTGTCCCGCTGATTGGTCTAGTTGGATGTGGTGAGAAGTCGATTGTTGGAACTTGGGCAAACGACGACGGAGACGAAATTTTCCAATTTGATGAGAATGGTGATTGTTCGGTTCCTTTTACCTATAACGGTGCGTGGCTGGAAAGCTGCGATCGCTATACGATTCAAGAAGACGAGACATTGGTTCTAAGTAGCAGTCAAGGAAATATCAGCTCTCAACATTGGAAGAAAGCCAGCAGCAAAGAGGAAGCTGAAGAGGCGGATGATAGGCTCTATTTTCTCAATGGGGATGAGCTTGTTATCAATAACGAAACGTACACGAGAGAATGAGAGCTAAGACACGCCGACCGTGTGAAGATGGGGAATGCCATAGATGAATACCATGCCGGGCTCGTGACAAACATCATTGTCACGAGTCCGGCACACATTAAAGTATAAATTGTTCACCAGTCCGCATCCTCTTTTTGCTCAGATTGAGCCGTTTGCTGCTAGTGCGGTTGTTGCTCAGATGCCGCAGGGGCGTTATCAAATGCTAATGCCTGTTTGTTTCCAGTGTGGATAATAAAGTTTGCCTAAATAATTTCGTGTTTGATTTCGAGCCCAAACGAGGGCTATGGCATTAAAGCCACCATGTTTTCTAGAAATTTGAACGGTGGGAGTCATGTCGATTGCGAGATTTGACGGGTTGGTTGCCTGACTGGAGGGTGGATCTAATGAAACCAAAAAAAGAAACCGTTGCATTGCTGTCACTTGGCTTGGGGCTTTTTGCGCTGGTCTACGGGCTTATAACAAAAGCGATGCTATCTCATCGTTATACATTTAAAGCTCCTCTTACCAGCATGGAGCTTTCGGTTTTGGCAATTATTGGAATCGGATTTGTTTTACTGATTGTTGGCGCGCTTCTATTTATAAGCGTGCGCTATACATCCAAGAATGTTGTTGATATTGATTCGACACGGAACAAAGGCAAAGTATGTCCTTATTGCCAAACTCGAATCATAGGAGATGCAAAGCACTGTCCGAACTGTGGTCAAGAGTTGGGTCAATAAGAAGGGGCTTGAGATGCCGAGGACAACAGTAACGATTTGCGCGCACGGTCAAATTGATACGCCAAGAGTCTTAGAGATCTGGAAGAGCATCATTGAAGGCGCCGGTTTTCAACAGAAACTAATTAAGGGTGAACCTTGTTGGTCGAAGGGCGACGGCGTACTGATGCTGCAGCGCAATTTTACGATTGCTTTTGGCGAAAGGGAAATTGTGCTTGAGGGATGGATGGGCGATGCTCTCTTGGGTGAATCCGATTTGACGGGCGTTAACGGGTGGATGCAAAAGAAAAAGATGAAAGGGCTCCTGTCCCAAGCGGAGGGTGCAATTAGGAGCATAGTCTAGGCTGCATTAGATAGCGATACGGTGTTTATTGATGACTGAAATGCATGGCTGGGCCGTAAAAATATAAGGATACTGGTAGCCGGGTGCCCGATTTAATTTGGACACCCGGTGATTTCGTTAATCTTGTCAGCGAGCTTCAAGCCAACGTTATCCGGTCGCCATTGGCTTCTGGAAAGACTTAGGTTAAGTGACAAGTGATCGATGCTAGAGGCCAAGCGAAGGATATGGGTATGTCACTGTCTTCGGTTGACCGTGATTCATTTTGACTTGATGTGGGCAAGCGGTCTTTGTCGTGAGCGCCGTTAGGGTATGGCTTTTTCATGTCTGCTGGAGGCCGAAATCTAAACAAAGTAGCCAATAGCGGCCAAAAGACTATAGGACGCTAGAAAAAAGCGATATTTGCGGATAGGGGTAAAATGAGAAAAGCAATCGATTTAATAGCAATTTTTATATTTGGAGCAATGGTTGTATACATTGCTTCGGTCGTTTCATCCAATGGGGCGGCGGCGCAGTATGCTGTGTCGGGCTTTTGGGGCGGATGGGCGGAATCTCCCAAAACCTCAACCATCGCATTTTGGATAGTGCTTGTATATCTTGGGCTTGTGGTATTGACTTGTTCGCTGTGCTGGAAGAGTCCCCTATTGGTGTTGGCGGCTATGAGCGCAGTCTCGATTATGGTTTTCGTCAATCCCTCTTATTCAGTTTATATTTGCTACGTTATGTTCGGTCCAGGGCATTTCATTGGAGACCTGCTTATGCCCATTGCGTCATTTTGCGGAGCGGTTATTTTTGGCGGTCAATTTGCCTTTGAAAACGGATATGGCTGGTTTGTAAGGCTGATTTGTGTCTTGTTCTGGTCAATGGGATTCTTGGCGATCGTTGCAGCTCCGGGCGAGTTCTTTAGCGAGCTGTTCTCCGATTCAGGAACGACGCAGTCAATATCGAGCAGAAGCACAAGATCTGATTGCAGTGACGAGATTGATAATTTATTGCGTGATGCCAAGATGGATCGGATCCAAGAAACGTTGGACGACATTAAATACTGGGAAATTCGTAACGGAGGCCGCAAGTAGCTGTGTCGAGATTACGCGGATGAAATGAAAGACCTTAATACGCGACACAAGGCAGATGATGTCGCTGTGGCGCAGAGACTTGTTATGTCTGCCGAGGTGCTGCATGTGGGGGACCAGAACGCCATCGCCTTTCGGCGATAATGGCTGGTTAGTGATTGATTGCGATAGTTAGCCAGCAAGCTAAGAGGAGGATAATATGCCACTGCTGCCAGTTGACCATGAGCCATTCCATCTTGATGCGGGTGAACGATCCACGCCGCGCATTGAGTTGATCTATGATCTTGAAGAAGAAGCGCGAAGACTTGAAGATGACTATCAGGTTCTAGTGGATGCGTTATGCGACGATATCGTTAAAAGCGAGGGCGAAGATGAAATACGGTCGAGTATTGAGCATCGAATCGGCATGCTGATAAACATCAAAGAGAGCCAGCGCCTCTGCTATGCCCAAATTGAAGATTTGGTGCCTAGACGTCATCCTTGTCCGGTCCCTCCAATGAAAAAACGTCCCAATTGTTGCGATGAGATCGAATGCCAATGCTGCGGTACAAAAAATGAGATAGATGCTCAATTCTGTACAAATTGCGCTAGTCCTATTGATATGGGCGACATATGGCGTTATTGCAAGAAGTGTAGGATTGCATACAGTAGAGAGATCAACTTTTGTCCTGAATGCGGCTCAGCAATAACCGTTGAGATTAAACGTAAAAGGAAATAGTTTCTCGTTGCTATATGTTTGCCCTTACGCGTGAAAGCGTAATTGGTGACATGCCCAAAAATGATGAGATGCGCGAATGGGGGACCCTGTCGATAACCCCCGGATACTCCTCGAGAAACCATTTGTAGCGGTCACGAGCCGGCAACAGCCTAAGTGCGGATTCGGTTTTATAATGATCGTGCCAAGCCCTTGATAGATATCGGTTAATGAGAGTTGCAAGTCCTGGATTATATTGGGCTTTATTTTGAACATCGCTTATCTTGAGAAGAACGAGCGTGCAGTCTGTTAAAGCTTCAATATAAGTCGGGGATGGAATGTCAAACTCGGGGCTAGGCATTACAGGCATGCCCGGCTCCGCCATTATGCAGTCAGTGATTTCCGAACCATCGCTTTGTAGAGAATACGAACAGGCTACCCCCTGTTTTAAAAGGTAAAACCATTTTTGTTGGGTACCCATTTCAAGGATAATTTCTCTTTTTTGAAATTGCTGGATTGAAGCCATTGCCACTAGCTCGGCTAATAGGTTTTGGTTGTCGCACGGGGCGTACTGACAGAAAAAATTCGGATCCAGGGACACGGAATCGCTCCAACGGGCACATATCGTTAACAAATGCTAACCAAGAATAAGATACGCCATCGGGGGGGGGCATTATCAAATGCTAATGAGATTCTGGCTTTTTCGGAAATTTCAGAAATACATAAAAATGGAGTGCCGCTGCGCCACTGTTTGCCAGCTGTGTTTTTCGTTGCTGTGCCGCTGCCGCTCGATTTGTTCGAAGGACATGATGCTGGATAAGGACAACCCCCATTTGCTTGGCGATAGTTGCTGGTTTAATTACATTCCCTGCTGCTCGAGTTCCTTTTGACACCGGGGTCATATCTTCTTGCCTGTCAATTACGGCAGTCGACTCTTTTGCAGAGAACAAAGCTTCCAGCATTGAGATTATCTGGGAAAATGACCAGAAAAACTTGGCCTTCAGCTTCAAATTGTGCACAATTCTATTTGTCGTCTATTTATCATTTTGTTATCAAAATGAGCGCAAGGAGGCAGGCTCAATGGGTGAAGCAGATGGCATGGAGCTGATTTATTCACTTATCGGCTATCCTGATGAAACCGAGTGGCTTGAGTTTAAAGAGAGTAATAGCGACCCCGTTAGAACGGGGCGTGACATCTCTGCGCTTGCCAACGCTGCCGCTTACTGCGGCCGTGCATATGCCTATAAGATCTGGGGCGTGAGCGACGATGCTCATGAGCTTGTGGGTACCCAGTTCAACCCATATCACGCAAAGGGCAAGGGAAACCAAGAGCTTTTGATGTGGCTCAAGCTTGCGCTCTCAAACAATGCGAATTACGAGTTTGCGGTTATTGACCATGAGACAAAGCACTTTGTGGTGCTGAAAGTGCACGCCGCGAACGCTCAGCCGGTCTATTTTGATAAGACCGCCTACATCCGAGAGGGATCTTCGACGGCAGAACTGCTTCCTGGTAGTGCGCGAGAGACGGAGCTGTGGCGTCGCTTGCAGGCGGGGAACGCGGAGCTCGCTGTAGTTGAGAGCGATCTGACGCCTCAAGAGGTCGCCGAGATTCTGGATATTGATGCATATTTTGAGCTGTGCAGATTGAGGAGACCCGTCGATCTGGACGGAGTAATTCTTGCTCTCTGTGAGCAAGAGCTGATTCATCGCCAAGACAACGGCCGTTATAGCATGACGCGCTTGGGGGTGCTTCTGGTGGGAAAGAGGCTCTCTCGCTATCCGGAGCTCAGAAAACGCATGCTGCGAATTGTGCGATATGCGGGAAAAGGCAGCTTTGACATTATTGGTGATACTGAAATCGATAAGGGTTACGCTTTAGCGCTTCCGCAGGCTGAGCAACTGATCATGTCGATGATTCCGGCTGTTGAGACGTTGGATGGCGCATTTCGACGCATCCAGACGGCCTACCCCCAAAGGGCGATTCGCGAACTGCTATCAAATGCCGTGATCCATCAAGACATCGCTGACAACACGGCGGGGCCTCTTGTTGCGATTTACGACAATCGTATCGAGTTTTCTAATCCCGGGACAACGCTTATTCCGGCAGAACGCGTGCTCAACGCGCAGCCGAAAACGCGCAATTCGATGATGGCGTCCCTCATGCGCCAAATGGATCTTTGCGAAGAAGGCGGTACGGGCTGGGATTTAATCGTAGATTCGCTCGAAAAAGCCGGCATGCCTTCACCGGTTATCAAGAGTGAGGGCGGGCTGGGAACGCTCGTGACGCTCTATTGCGATTGCCCATATACTCGAATGAAAAAAAGCGAACGAAAAAATGCTGTGTACTGGCATGCTTGTCTTTTGTACGCCCAAGGCGAGTCGATGAGCAATCAGTCACTGCGAGAGCGTTTTGGACTTTCCGATGAAAAGAAAAACACGGTGGCGATGTCTCGTCTAATCAGAGAGTGCCTGGAAGAGGCGTTGATAAAGGAAGAGGACGAGGATGCGGGCGCCAAATATCGAAGGTATATTCCGTATTGGGCCTAAAGGGCAGAAGCGGGAAAATGAGGCAGCTTGTGTTTGTTAATGACGAAGCGCTGTTGTGACTTAACTATCGAAAAAGCTGAGGGGGCTTATGGAATCACATGAGCCCTCTCAGCTTTTATAGCCTCTTTGATTTGGGACTCTGGATAACGTGACGGGCGTCATTTCCATCCCAAGAAATCCGATAGGGCCTTGTCCGTGTGTGGGCGGGGCCCTTTTGTGTGGCCTTTTATGTTTGCTATACTGCTAGCAAGTAGAGAGGAGCCGCTATGGGTACAGCAACGGTGCAACTCAACACACGAATCGATCCTATGCTCAAGGCTGGTGGCGATGCGGTCCTAACACGCAATGGATTGGGGCCGAGCGATGCCATTCGTGCGCTTTGGGCCTATCTTGTCGAGCATCAAACGTTGCCGGGATTTATGGTGACAGATAAGCGTGAGGCGCCCCGTGCGGAGAGCCTGGCCGAGCAGGGGTGTGGCCTAGCTTTTTCCTCGTTGGGACTCAGTGCATCGGATTTTGCGCCAGCTGGATCATCTTCGGAAGACTGGGATGCCGCACGAGATGATATGTATGACGCGATGATTGCCGACATTGAGGCGAATTGCCGATGATTGAGGCAAAGCATCTCTTGGTAGACACGAACGTTTGGCTCGATTATTACCTGCAAGAGGGGGCGTTCGACGAAGTGGAAAGATTGGTTGAACTGGCCGAGGCAGGAACGATTGACCTTCTGTATGCGCCAACGACGGCAAAGGATGTGTTCTATATTTTGCCTCGGCGGCTAGCCCGGCGGAATGCGAATGGGATTAACGTGTCGTTTGCCTCGGCGTCATGGGCCTGCATTGAGCACATGATGCAGGTGGCAACCGCCTCTCCGCTTTCGTTGGCAGAGTGCGAGATGGCGCGCATGCTTGGCAAACGCATGCCGGATCTTGAAGACAACCTCATCATCGCTTCGGGCGAGACGGCAGATGTTGACTACGTGGTCACGAGCGACCGGCGCATGCTGGAGGCGATGCCCGAAGTTTGCCTGACGCCCGCCCGCGCACTCGATATGATTGGAATCCTCGACTAACCCTGCCTGCCTCGTTTCGCTATCATATGGGGCATTGTGAACCTCATGCAACTTTGGAGGACGGTATGGCGGATAACGCCGAGATGCTATTCTCGCCTGAGCTGGTGTTTTTTGATTGGGAGTGCGCGACGCCGGGTGAGGTGTTTGCCCGACTCGAGGGCGAGCTCGCTCCCCGCGGCTACATTGCGTCCGGTTGGCTCGATGCCGTCCGTACACGCGAGGACAACTATCCCACGGGCCTCGCCATGCCGGCGGCCAATATTGCCATCCCGCATACCGATCCGGGGTTTGTGGCTAAGCCCTATATCGCAGTGGTGAAGCCCTCCGCGCCCGTGACGTTCAATGCTATGGCGGGCATGGGCGCTCCCGTGCCGGCACGGATTATCATCAATCTGGGCATTGCCGAGCCGGGCGGCCAGGTCGAGGCCCTGCAAGCGCTCATGAACATCTTTATGGATGCCGACGCCGCAGCCGACGTGCTCGGCCAGACCACGTGCCAAGGCATGGTCGACGCCATCCGCCGCCACTTCTAAGGAACGTCCCTAACTGCCGACTGCCGGGTATGTTCCCTTTGCACCAAAATGGTGCAGATTAACCTGTCCCCCATGCACCAGGTGTGCCGCGGGGGCTGCGTTGTGACACAATGGCGTTTGTTCGATTCGTGATGCGAAAGGCCAAATATGGCAAATAAGAAAAAGAACCCCGAGGCCGCGCCGACGCCCGAGCAACAGGCTCGCGCCGCTTCCAGCTCTCGTAAGAAGCAGCGCAAGACTTATGTGTCCAAGACCGTCAAGATCATCCTGGTGGTCATCGGCGTGCTAGCGATGCTGCTCTCTGTCTCGGCCATGGCGTGCTCCGGCCTGATGTCGCAGACCGAAAGCACCAGCTCGGGCTATAAGCTCACTGGTGGCGTGGCTGCTACCATCAACGGCACCAACCTCACCGAGGACACCGTGACCAAGCAGATCATGAGCATGCGTACGTCCTACGGCTACACCAAGGACAAAGACTGGGCGCAGTACCTGGTCGACAACGACCTCACGCCCAAGAAGTATCGCAAGCAGCTCATCGACTCCTACACGCAGCAGATTCTGCTTCAGCAAGCGCAGAAGGAAAACGGCGTGACCGTCTCGGACGAGGAGGTCGAGAAGGCCTGGAAGGACGCCTGCAAGAGTGCCGGCGGCGCCAAGGCTTTTAAGAAGACGCTTAAGACCTATGGCTACACCGAGGACACCTACAAGGATTCGCTCAAGGAGAGCCTGGCACAGCAGAAACTCAAGGATGCGGTAGCACCCACAAGCAAGCCCAAGGACAGCGAGATTGTCGATTACATCAACGAGAACCTGTCCAACTACAATGACGCCCGTCGCTCGTCGAATATTCTGATCAAGGTCGATTCCGACGCTTCCGACGAGGACAAGGCCGCTGCCAAGGCCAAGGCGCAGGAGTGCCTGGACAAGATCAACTCCGGCGAGCTGAGCTTTGAGGACGCCGTGGAGCAGTACTCCGACGATACCGGCTCCAAGGATAAGAAAGGCGATGTGGGCTGGGACAAGCTCACCACCTTCGTCGACAGCTACCAGGCGGCACTCGAGGGTCTCAACAAGGGCGATGTGAGCGATGTCGTCGAGTCGACCTATGGTTACCACATCATCAAGTGCACCGACTACTTCCATGTCGATAATCAGGTCGATGACATTAAGCAGGTGCCCAAGGACATCAAGAAGTACGTCTCCAACGTGGTGAAGACGCAGGCGGCAAGCACCGCTTACAGCGAGTGGCTGGAGCAGTACAAGAAGGACGCCGACATCACCGTTAACCCCATGCCCAAGGACGTGCCGTACAACGTCAGCCTGAAGGGCGTCACCAAGAGTTCGACCAACGACGCGTCGACGACTGAGTAACCATGGGGCGGTGCCCGCGCGAGTGCCGCCCATGCTATTGAGGAGGATTTGCAGATGACCAACGAAGAGCTGCAGAAGGAAATGATCGCGGCCATGAAGGCCAAGGACAAGGTTCGCCTGTCTATCATTCGCCAGGTTAAGGCCGAGGTGAAGAATATCGAGGTCAACGAGCGTCGCGATGTGACCGAGGAAGACGTCAACAACATGATCAAGCGTCTGATTAAGCAGACGAGCGAGACGCTGGAGATGTCCATTAAGGCCGGTACCGACCAGGAGCGTACCGACAACCTGACCGAGCAGGTCAAGATTCTGGAGAGCCTGCTGCCCGCGCAGGTTTCGGGCGAGGAGCTCGAGGCCCTGATCGAGCAGGTCATCGCCGAGCTGGGTGCCACGTCCAAGAAGCAGATGGGCCAGGTCATGGGCGCTCTGGGTAAGGCCACCGGCGGCAACTTTGACAAGCCTGCCGCGGCAAAGATCGTCGGCGCAAAGCTTGCGTAATTTGTTACGCGGTTTTACCAAACCGCGTAACGGCTCGACGCTGCAAACCCGTACACGCGGCAATCTGACGTTCAATTTCAAGGGCGCGACCATGAGGTCTGCGCCCTTTCATTTCACGTCACCTTGCTCGCGTGTACGGGTTTTCGCTGACTTATGCTCAACAAGGGCGGTTGTATTATTTTCGGGTCTTGAGGGGCGTGACCATTGCGGTCGCGCCCCTTTTTGCTGGGCTGGGCACTCATTGGGGACAGGCTTAAATGAGCGCCCAATGAGCGGGTACTCATTTAAGTCTGTCCCCAATGAGTAGGTGGAAGATTGCGGGTTCTTTACGGGAATGCAGTGTGGGCTGCGGAAACGTGGTTCTTTCCGTACAATAGTTCAACTCGTGTAAACGCAGGGAAGGGACATTCATGGCAGACATGATCGAGATCAAGCATCTCAACAAGTACTTTGGCGACCTGCATGTGCTCAAAGATATCAATCTCACCGTTAAACGCGGCGAGAAGCTCGTAATGATCGGGCCTTCCGGCTCGGGTAAGTCGACGCTCATCCGTTGCGTCGATTATCTGGAGGAGCCCACGTCGGGCGAGGTCGTCATCGACGGTACGCCGCTCACCAAAAAGAACCACCTGGAGATGGCTCGCAAGTACAGCTCCATGGTGTTTCAGCAGTTCAACCTGTATCCCAACATGACGGTGCTGGGCAACCTGACGCTCGCGCCCATCAAGCTGCAAAAGAAGAGCAAGGAGGAGGCGACCGAGATCGCTATCGCCGCGCTCAAGCGCGTCGGCATGGCGCATAAGGCCGGCGAGTATCCGCAGAATCTCTCGGGCGGTCAGCAGCAGCGCATCGCCATCGCCCGTGCCCTGTGCACCAAGCAGCCCATCATCCTGTTTGACGAACCGACCTCGGCGCTCGACCCCGAGATGGTCCAGGAAGTCCTGGACGTTATGATTGAGCTCGCGCAGGAGGACATCACCATGATCTGCGTGACGCACGAGATGGGCTTTGCGCGCCAGGTGGCCGACCGCGTCATCTTTATGGAGGACGGCCGTATCCTGGAGGAGGGCACGCCCGAGCACTTCTTCGATAACCCCGAGAACCCGCGCTGCCGCGAGTTCCTGTCCAAGATTCTGCACTAGGCGCGGTGATGGACATGACGGATATGACGAGGGCGGCCGTGTCGCGCCGTCACTTTTTGCAGCTGGCGGGTGCCGGCATGCTTGCGCTGACGGGGACCGCGCTTGCCGGTTGCGGCAACTCCACCAGCGGCGAGGGCTCCGACAAGGGGTCCAAGCTTGCGGCCATCAAGTCGCGTGGCCATCTGAATGCCGGCGTTAAGAAAGATGTTCCCGGCTATGGCTATTACGACACCGCCAAGGGTCGCTTTGAGGGCATGGAAGTCGATTTGTGCTACCAGATCGCCGCTGCCGTCTTCGGCGTGAGCTACAAGGAGGCCCGCGCCCAGGAGCTTGTCGAGTTTACCGACGTAACGCCCAAGACGCGCGGCCCGCTGATCGATAATGGCCAACTTGACGTGGTCGCGGCGACCTACACCATCACCGACGAGCGCAAGAAGAGCTGGGATTTTTCGACGCCGTACCGCACCGACTACGTGGGACTCATGGTCAAGAAGCGTTCGGGCTTTACCTCGATTGAGGACCTGGACGGCAAGGTCATCGGCGTGAGCCAGGGCGCCACCACGCAGGGTCTGATCGAGCAGATGATTAAGGACAACGGCTTTAGCTGCAAGCCCGAGTTTAGGGCCTTTAGCGGCTATCCCATCATCAAGAGTTCGCTCGACGCCGGCAATATCGACGTCTTTGCCATGGACCGCTCCACGCTGGCCGGTTACATGAACGAGACCGTTGAGCTGTTGCAGCCCGAGGTCAAGTTTGGCGAGCAGGGCTACGGCGTGGCGACCAAGAAGGGCTGCGACCTTTCGGCTGTGGTCGATCAGGTGGTTTGCGATCGCCTGGCCGATGGCTGGCTCGATCAAGAGGTCAAGACCTGGGGTCTTGTATAGGCGTATCGTCCAAGGAAGGAATCAAATGCTCGAAGGATTATTTGACGCCGACCGTTGGTCGACGACATTTCAAAATATGGGGCCCTTTTGGGAGGGCTTTGGCGTGACGCTGCAAGTGGTCGTTGCCGGCCTGCTGTTGTCGCTGGTGCTGGGCACGCTGCTGGGCGTGTTCTCTACCACTCGCTCGCGCGTGCTGCGCGCCATAAGCCGCGTGTACGTGGAGTTTTACCAGAACACTCCGTTGCCCGTACAGGTGCTCTTTATGTACATGGCCGGTCCGCAGTTTTTGCAGGCCATAACCGGTGCCGACCAGCCGGTGCGCATCGCGCCGTTTGTGCTGGGCTTCTTGGGTGTGGGCCTGTATCACGCGGCCTACATTTCGGAGGTCATTCGCACCGGTATCGAGGCGGTTCCGCGCGGTCAGATGGAGGCGGCCCAGAGCCAGGGCTTCACCCGAGCGCAGGCATACTGGTACATCGTGCTGCCCCAGACGTTCAAAATCATTCTGCCGCCGCTGTGTAACCAGGCGCTCAACCTGGTCAAGAATACGTCGGTGCTGGCGCTTGTGGCGGGCGGCGACCTTATGTACCGTTCCGACAACTTTGTGAGTCTGTACGGTTACCTGCAGGGATACATCGTCTGCTGCCTTATGTACTTCATCATCTGCTTTCCTCTCGCTATGCTGGTGCAGTGGCTCGAGCGCCGCTCCAAGGAGCGTCCGCGCGGCGTGAGCCTGGCCGAGCTGGGGCTCGACAACGTAGAGGAGGCCTAGCGCATGGAAATCTTCAACGCGACCAACCTGCTCTACATTTGGGGCGGCTTTGTTAAGACGATTGAGATCTCGGCGCTGTCGATCTTTTTCTCGCTCATCTTTGGCACGGTGCTGGCGCTCGTTAAGAGCTATGCGCCCCGCCCGTTCCGTATTTTGGTAAGCGCCTATATCGAGCTGTTCCGCTGCACGCCAAACCTGCTGTGGATCCTGTTTATCTACTTTACGGTGCAGGGTTTGGACATTGTGATTTCGACCATCGCCTTTACGCTGTTTACCAGCGCTGTTATGGCCGAGATTGTGCGCGGCGGCCTCAACTCGATTCCGCGTGGCCAGTTTGAGGCGGCGCAGAGCCAGGGCTTTGGCTTCTTTGCCACCATGCGCTACATCATTCTGCCGCAGACGTTTAAGACGATTATTCCGGCGCTGTTTAGCCAGTGCACGACTGTCATTAAGGACAGCTCGTATCTTTCGGGCATTAACGTGGCCGAGCTCATGTACACGGCAAACGTCGTGATGGCCCACGCGATCGACCTGTCGCAGGTGCTTATGCTCTACGGCCTGGTGTTTGCGATGTACTTTGTACTCAACTTTGGTATCTCGTTGCTGGTGAGGGCATATCAACGCCGTATTGTGGCAGCGTAGCCTGGCTTTCCCTGGCACCCAACCTTGGCCTTCAAACCGTCGCTCGCGTACCAAAGTACGCGTCGCTCCTCTTTCAGGCCAATCTTGGGCACCAGGAAAACCCAGGTACGGTATCGTGGGAATAAGAGATTAACAGTCCTTTTCTCATTTGTTAGAAAGGAATCGCGATGAGCGATCTGGTGAACAAGAAGAGTCCTGTGGTCATTACCATCGCGCGCGACTTTGGTGCCGAGGGCCACGAGATTGGTCGTATCCTCGCCAATGAGCTGGGGATTCCGCTGTATGACAACGAGCTGCTGGTGCGCGCGTCGCTGCGTGCGGGCGAGTCGCTCGATAAGATGGCTGCCTACGACGAGCGCCTGGCCGTGGAGAACATGGCGTTTCTGCCCGACCGCTACGACGCCCGTTCGTACTCGGATAAGTTGTTCCAAAAGATGAGCCAGGTGATTTTGGATCTGGGCGAGACTGAGAGCTGCATTATCGAAGGCCGCCTGTCCGATTACCTGTTGCGTAACAACCCCAATCACATTGCCGTGTTGGTGACAGCCCCCTTTGAGGACCGCGTCGAGATTGTGCGCAAAAAGCGCGGCCTTAACAAAAAGAAGGGCGCCAAGCTGGTCAAGCAGCAGCAGAAGGCGCGCGAGGCATTCTACAAGCGCTACAGTGCCGGCAAGTGGAAGATGACGAGCGGTAAAGACATCGTCGTCAACCGCGCCAAGCTGGGCCGCGAAGGCTGCAAGGACGTCATCGCCGCAGCCTACCGCTACAAGGTAGCGCAGCTCGAAGGCTAGCCGACCAAAACCACCACAAAGGGGACAGGCACCTTTGTGGTGGTGGGGTGGCCGGCATAGAAAAAGTCCCCGCCGGGCGTGTGCTCGACGGGGACTTTGTCGTTTGGCGGTTAGCGCTGTAGGTGATTACTCGCCCAGCAGACTCTTGGTGATGGAGGCAGCGGCCTTCTTGCCGGCGCCCATCGCCAGAATGACCGTAGCGGCACCGGTGACGATGTCGCCGCCGGCCCAGATACGGGGATCGGTGGTCTGGCCGGTCTCCTCGTCGGCGATGATGTAGCCCCACTTGTTGAGCTCCATCTTGCCGCCGATCTTCTTTGCGAAGGGGTTGGCGTTGGTACCGATAGCCGAGATCGCGACGTCGCAGGGGATCTCCTCGATGGCGCCCTCGATGGGCACCGGGCGGCGACGGCCGGACTCGTCAGGCTCGCCGAGTTCCATCTTCTGGACCTTGACGGCGCACACGGAGCCGTCCTCGCCAGCGACAAACTCGAGCGGGGAAACGAGCGGCAGAACCTCGACGCCCTCGGCCTTGGCATGGTGCAGCTCGGCGCGACGGCAGGGCATCTCGTCCTCGGTACGACGGTAGGCGATGATGGCATGCTCGGCGCCCAGGCGCTTGGCGGTACGGACGGCGTCCATAGCCACGTTGCCGCCGCCAAAGACGACGACGTTCTTGCCGTGCTTGGTGGGGGTGTCGTACTCGGGGAACTTGTTGGCCTTCATCAGGTTCACGCGGGTGAGGTACTCGTTTGCGAAGAAGACGTTGGGCAGGTTCTCGCCGGGGACGTTGAGGAACTTGGGCAGGCCGGCGCCGGTCGCCACGTAGATGGCGTCGAAGCCTTGCTCGAACAGTTCCTCGGCCGTGGCCATGTTGCCCACGACGGAGTTGTACTCAAACTTGACGCCCATGTCCTCCAGGCCGTCAATCTCGCGCTTGACGACTGCCTTGGGCAGACGGAACTCGGGGATGCCGTAGACCAGCACGCCACCGCCGGTGAAGAAAGCCTCAAAGACGGTAACGTCAAAGCCGTTGCGGGCGAGCTCGCCGGCGCAGGTGATGCCGGACGGGCCGGAGCCGACGACGGCGACCTTCTTGCCGTTCTTGGGAGCCATCTTGGGCGTGGAGGCGAGCTCGGGGCGGTCACCCAGGAAGCGCTCGAGCTGGCCGATGGCCACGGGCTCGGACTTCTTGCCACGGATGCACTTGCCCTCGCACTGGTTCTCCTGCGGGCAGACGCGGCCGCAGATGGCGGGAAGCATGGAGTCCTCGCGGATGGTATCGAGAGCGCCGCCGAAGTCCTTCGCACGGATCTGCTCGATAAAGCGGGGGATGTTGATGTTGACGGGGCAGCCCTCAACACAGAACGGCTTCTTGCAGTTGAGGCAGCGCTCGGCCTCGGCCAGCGCCATCTCCTCGGTGAAGCCCTTGTCGACGGGGCGGAAGTCGCAGGCGCGCTCGGCAGCCGGCTCCTCGTTATCGGGGGTGCGGGGCGACTTCATATCGGCAACGAAACGACCGTTAACTAGTGGCATGCGCAGCTCTTTTCCTCATAGGCCTTGAGGGACTCGCCCTCTTCGGAACGGTAAGCGGCCTGGCGGGCACGAAGGTCATCCCAGTCGACCAGGGTGGCATCGAAGTCGGGGCCGTCGACGCAAGCGAACTTGGTCACGCCGCCCACCTCGACGCGGCAGCAGCCGCACATGCCGGTGCCGTCAACCATGATGGGGTTGAGCGACGCGGTGATGGGGGTGTCGTACTTCTGGGCGGTGAGGGTCGAGAACTTCATCATCGGAACGGGGCCGACGCAGAAGACCTGGCTCACGGCCTTGTCCTGCAGCAGGCGCTCCAGCGGAGCGGTGACAACGCCCTGCTCGCCGTAGGAGCCGTCGTCGGTGGTGATGTGGATGTGGTCCTCGTCGAGGAGCTCGCGGAATTGGTCCTCCATGAGCAGGAGGTCCTTGGTGCGGGCGCCCATGATGGCGTGAACCTCGTGACCGGTCTCGACCAGGTGCTTGGCGACCGGGAAGGCAATTGCCAAGCCGACGCCGCCGCCAATGACGGCGCAGGGGCCCTCGGCCATCTCGGTGGGAACGCCCAGCGGGCCCACGACGTCGCGCAGCGACTCGCCGGCCTCGTAGGTGGACAGCATCTCGGTGGTCTTGCCGATCACCATGAAGATGAACTCGACCCAGCCCTCGTCACCGTTCCAGCCGGCCAGGGTAAACGGGACGCGCTCGCCCGTCTCGTTGGCGCGAACCATGAGGAACTGTCCAGCGTGCGCATGCTTGGCGATTGCAGGCGCCTCGATGCGGAACTTGAACACCTTCTCAGAGAACTGCGTCTTCTCCAGGATCTTATACATAGAACCCCTCTCTTGTTAGGGCCGCCGAACCGTGCCTCCACGGAAATGGACGGTAGCCCGAGTAAAACCGTACGCGCACAGGCGTTGTGCAGACATACGGTGCAAATTATACCCTCATGGACATGTCACTTACGTGTGTCTTCGGCGGTTGGGAGCAGGGTTTATCCACTTTGGCCTACCAAAGGGGGAGAGGTTTATTTTGGTCGGTTTTATCAGGTAAAACGGCAAAGGGGGCCGGCCTCGGGTTGTGATGAGGCCGGCCCCCTTTGGAGCGCTGCATATGTATGGCGGCACAGGGTTTATTGCGGTGCGGCCGCTGCGGTGTTTCCACATATAGAACCTGCCAAAATAAACCTGTCCCTAAATAGTAGGTTCTAGTGCTTGCCGTTGGCGGAGGCGGCACCGTTGACGTGGTCGCGGGCATAGATCACGCCGTGGACGATTGCCAGGCCGGCGGCGTTGGCGGCGCGAGCGCAGGTGTCCTGGAAGTCCTCAGCCTCGCGGGCGCGCAGCTGCTTTAGCACATAGTCGGCGACGGCCATCTTGCCGGGAGGGTTGCCGATGCCGGTGCGGATACGGCTGAAGTCGCGGCTGCCCATCTTGTCGATGATGGAGCGCAGGCCATTGTGACCGGCGTGGCCGCCGCCTACCTTAACACGTACGTCGCCGGCGGGAATGTCGAGCTCATCGTGGATCACGAGCAGCTCCTCGGCCTTGATTTTGTACTCGCGGCAAAGCTTGGAGATGGGACCGCCCGAGGTATTCATATACGACTGCGGCTTGACCAGCACAATCTGGCGCTTGCCGCCCTCTTCCTCGGCATCGTTGATATTGATGAGCGCGACCTCGGCGCCTGCCTGGTTTTTCCAGTACGTGACGCCGGCCTGACGGGCCAGCTCGTCGATTGCCTTAAAGCCAGCGTTGTGGCGGGTCTCGGCATATTCCTCGCCAGGGTTGCCAAGTCCGGCAACCATGCGAATCTTAAGCGGCTGTGCAGCTGCCATATTTGTCCCTTCGTTACACAAATAGTTCAATCAACGACAAAGGCTACCACGCCCGCCGAAGGCGAGACTTCGTTTCAGCGAAATCCCACCAGACAAAAGCGCGGCCGCGGCAGAGCGAGCCGTCGGAACAGAAGAAACCCCCGCGCGACCTTTGCGAAGCAAGGGGGAGCGCGGGGGTTTCTTCTGTTCCGACGGCGATGCGCCGGGTTGCAAGGACGATGCGACTACAGTGCGAAGTCGCCGCCGACGAGCGTGGAGACGGGCTCCTCGTGGTAAACGGCGGAGATGGCCTGAGCGAACTCCTCGGCGACCGAGATGGTCTTGATCTTGCCGCCGACCTCGACGGGAATGGCGTCGGTGACGAGGCATTCGACGATCGGGGCGTCGTTCAGACGCTCGATGGCCGGACCGGAGAAGATGCCGTGGGTGGCGCACACGTAGATGTCGCCAGCGCCCATGGCCTTGAGCTCCTTGACGTTGGCACACAGGGTGCCAGCGGTGTCGATCATGTCGTCGTTGATGATGCAGGTCTTGCCCTTGATGTCACCGATGATGCCCATGACCTCGGCGGCGTTGTGGCGCGGACGGCCCTTGTGGGCGATGGCCAGATCGCAGCCGAGCATGTCGGACAGCTTCTTGGCGGCCTTGGCGCGGCCCACATCGGGGGAGACGACAACCAGGTTGTCGGTGTCGAAGTGCATGTCGTTGTAGTACTGGCCAAACAGCGGCAGTGCGGACAGGTGGTTAACCGGGATATCAAAGAAGCCCTGGATCTGGCCCTGGTGCAGGTCGAGGGTGATGATGCGGTTGACGCCGGCGCGCTCGAGCAGGTTGGCGACGAGGCGGGCGGTGATGGGCTCGCGCGGGCCGGCCTTGCGGTCCTGGCGGGCGTAGCCGTAGTGGGTGATGACGGCGGTGATGGAGCGGGCGGATGCGCGCTTGGCAGCGTCGGTGGCGATGAGTAGCTCCATGAGCATGTCGTTGACGTTGCCGCCGGCCACGGACTGAATCAGGAAGACGTCGGCGCCGCGGACGGTCTCGTCGTAGCGGGCGTAAATCTCACCATTGGCGAACTGCTTTAGCGTAAGGCCCGAAAGCTCGACCCCAAGGAACTCAGCGATCTTCTGAGCGAGGGGACGGTTGGAGGAACCGGAATACACGCGGATGGACTTGCGCATATTCTCCGACTTCTCGGGATCATTAATCGGCATTACCCTTCTCCTTTATATCGAATGCCATATAGATGCCTTGTTGCATTGTAACCGCGCGGCGGGGTTTATCGAGTCTTGATAACGTCTTTACCGTCAACGGACACGAACCGACCACTCATCCGGCCGCGCAGGTCACGATAGAAAAAGGAGCCGTCCCCATGGAACAGCTCCTTTTGTGCTTGATAAAACGTTATGCCTCGTCGTCCTCGTGCAGACGGCGGCGATAATCGGCGGCCCAGCCCTCAATATTTACCTGACGGGCGCGGCCCAGACCGAGTGCGTCGGCCGGAACCGGCTCGGTGATGACGGAGCCGGCGGCCACGAGTGCGCCGTCGCCGATCTGGGCGGGCGCGACCATCATGGTGTCGGAACCGATGAAGGCATCCTTGCCGATGACGGTCTTGTGCTTGTGGACGCCGTCGTAGTTGCAGGTGATAGAGCCCGCGCCTACGTTGACGCCGGAGCCCATGGTGGTGTCGCCGATGTAGGACAGGTGGGGCACCTTGGAACCCTCGCCGATCGTGGACTTCTTGATCTCCACGTGCGTGCCGGCCTTGGAGCCGTCGAGCATGTGGGTACCCGGGCGCAGGTAGGCGCGCGGGCCGCAGTCGACGCCGTTCTCGATGACGGCCTCGATGGCGATGGTCTCATCGATGGCGCAGCCGCTGCCGACGGTGGTGTCGGTGAGACGGCTGTTGGGGCCGAGCTGGCACTCCTCGCCCACGGTGACGTGGCCGATCAGGTGCGTCTGCGGCCACACGACGGTGTCGCGGCCGATGGTGGCGTCGGGGCCGATCCAGGCCTGCGTGGGGTCGATGAAGGTAACGCCCTCGGCCATCCAGTGCTCGTTGATGCGGTCGCGCGCGATAGCGGTGAGCTGTGCGAGCTGGATACGGCTGTTGACGCCCAGGCCGTCGCGGTAGTCATCGCAGTGGAAGATGGAGACCGCCTGGCCGTGGCCTTTGAGAATCTCGAGCATGTCGGGCAGGTAGTACTCGGACTGCGCGTTGTCGTTGCCGATCTCGTTGATGTGTGCGGCGAGCTGCGCGCCGTCGAAGGCGTAGCAGCCGGCGTTGCACTCGAGCAGCGTGGCGGCCTGCTCGGGCGTGCAGTCCTTCTGCTCGATGATGCGCTCGATCTGACCATCGGCACCAAGCTTGATGCGGCCGTAGCCGAAGGGATCGGGCGGGGTCATGGTCATGACGGTGCAGGCGAGCTCGCCGGTGGCGACGGTCTGCGCGAACTTGGCGACGGTGTCGGCGGTGATGAGCGGCAGGTCGCCGTTGAGCACGACGACGGGGCCTTGCGTGATGCCGCAGGCCTCGAGCGCGACCTTCACGGCGTGACCGGTGCCCAGGCGCTCGGTCTGCTCGACGCACTCGACCTTGGTGGCGCTGCTGGCGTAGGCGCCGTCGATAAGGGCGCGCATCTCGTCGGCGTGGCTGCCGATGACGACCACGACGCGGCTGCAGCCGGCCTTGATGGTGGCGTCGACGATCCACTGAACCATGGGCTTACCCAGGATCTTGTGCGAAACCTTGCAGTGGTTCGACTTCATGCGGGTGCCCTCGCCGGCAGCGAGGATAATTGCGGTTGCGTCCATGTGATCTCCTGTTACGTTATAGAGACGTGTGTTTGGAAACGATACACGGCGCAATATGATACCGCAGGCATATGATGAGCGCGTAACGTTTGGGCCGCGGCGGCTGGGTTTGTGGTTCCGGCGCGGCGGTTGCGCTGCTTGTGCGGTGTTTGCGGCGCTGCGGCATTGGTATTTGGGCGAGAGGGCGGGGTGCCCGTGGACAATATGCGAGAGAGGTCGGCCATCGAGCCCGTCGCGGCATTCTCGATGTCGCACCCGGCGGTGCCTGCGCTCTACACGGTGCTGACGCTGGGACTCACCATGTTCTCGATGCAACCGGTGCTGATCGCGCTGTCGCTCGCGGGCGGGCTGGCATACGGCTTTGCGACCCGCGGGGCTGCTCGCACGCTGAGCGCGCTTCGCTGGCAGCTGCCGGTGATTTTGATTATCGCGCTGGTGAATCCGCTGTTTAGCGCCTCGGGCTCGACGGAGGTGTTCCGCATCGGCATGCGCGCAGTGTATTTGGAGAGCATGGTATACGGTCTGTGTATGGGCGGGCTGTTTGTGGCGAGCGTGCTGTGGTTTGAGGCTACGGCGTCGATGCTCGAATACGACAAGGTACTTGCGTTGCTGGGCAACGCCGCGCCGGTGCTCGCGCTCATGATCTCGATGTGCATGCGGCTTATCCCTCAATTTTTGCGCCGCGGCCGCACGGTGCTGGCGGTACAGGATGCGATCGATGTTCCGGGGCGCGCTCCGGCCGACCCCGTGCGCTCGCGCTTGCGGGCCTCGAGCGTGCTGATGGGCTGGGGCATGGAGGATTCGCTGGAGCGCGCCGACGCCATGCGCTCGCGCGGAT
>OLOC01000066.1_pt1 | contig 89897 bp, 59 predicted proteins | sample 1643111 | NCBI WGS metagenome assembly OLOC01 (sample SAMEA3136633, study PRJEB25190) | human gut metagenome
TTAAGCTTCATTTTTAAAACACGGACAAATTGAATTTGTCCGGACAAATTGTCCGGCGCTTTATAAATCATTCATTTCTAACAACTTATAAGCGTCCGGACAAAAAGCCGGACAAATTCAATTTGTCCGTGTTATTTTTTTAGCCCATTTTTGCTTAAAAACAATGGGCTATGATGCCAAAATCTATGAGTTGCAGGGAAGAAATCTATGAGTTGCAGGAAAGAAAACTATGACTTAGTTTTGTTAACAAATTAATGCAAAAAATCATTTAATATACAAAAGAAAAATTGATTTTTTCTTGGTTGATTCGAGAAAAAAGGCGATAGGTGTACTAAATCTTATTGATTCAAGAGTTAGTGCACCTATCGCCTTTTTTGAGTATTCCAAGATAAGCTCTATGAAAAGAGACTTACTTGACCTTCACTTCAATCTTAGTCTTGGCTGCATCAGCGCTGGAGCCGCCAACAAATACCTGATAAGTGCCAGGAACCACACGGATGGTGTTGGTCTGGGCATCCCAACCCTCGAAACTCTTGCGAGGAAGATCGATGCTTACCATCTGGCGCTCGCCAGCCTTCAAAGACACACGCTTGAATGCCTTGAGACTCTTGATAGGTCCATCCACGTCATCCATGCGCTTGATATAAACCTGCGCTACTTCGGTACCCTCTCGCTTGCCCGTATTCTGCAAGGAGAACATCAGTTTGTAATCGGCAGCCTTGCCGTCACGCTTCCTGCTCTTCACCTGCATCAGGGTAGGTTTGCCATACTCGAAAGAGGTATAACTCAAACCGTAACCGAATGGGAACAAAGGCTCACCCTTGAAATAACGATAGGTACGATTCTTCATCGTATAATCGAGGAAATCAGGAAGATCGTTCACACTCTTATAGAAGGTAACCGGAAGCTTGCCCGATGGATTCACCTCTCCAAAGAGAACCTTGGCTACAGCTTCACCACCCCGTTCACCAGGATACCATGCCTGAAGGATTGCCTCGGCATTTTCCGTCTCAGGAACCATGGCGATGGCACCTCCCGAACAGTTGACAAAGACGACACGCTTGCCTGCCTGATGCAGCATGGCAATGACCTGGCGCTGAGCCTTCGGCAACTCCAGGTCGGTTCTGTCGCCGCCCTTGAATCCCAGTTCCTCAATTTCAAGCTGTTCTCCCTCCAGGTTTGGAGAGATACCGCCTACGAATACCACGGCATCCGCATCGCCCACCTCTGCCAGGATCTGCTCGCTGGTAGGCTTCGAAGTCTTCAGGATATCAAACTGCATCACAGCCACATCTTCCCTCTGGGTATAATCTACCTGAATCTTGACCGGCTTGCCTGCTTTCAGAGAGAGCGGTTTGATGATAGGCGCCACGCGGCCCCAGCACTCCCGCATATTCACGATGGTATCGCCATCCACTATCAGGCGGCAACCATCGTCAATACCCATATTGATGGTAAGATCCTCATCCCTGTCAGGAGTCAACACTCCCTCATAGCGGGCTGAGAAATGAGTAAGATTCACACCCGGCGCAAACACGGTATTACCACCATTGCTCAGATTGATGGCTGTCTTCATCACATCCGTAGCCACCGGCTCACCCTTCTGTTCCTGATTGTTCCAGTAGGTGGCCTTCATTCCCTCACGGAAGAGGTTGAAACGGCTTTCCTGCACCTCGTTTCTTGTCAAGGTACAAGCCGGAACATACTTTACCTCAGCCCCCTTCATATAGTTGCGGATGCCCTGGAGGATGGTGGTAGAACTGGTAGGATAACCCGAATAGTTGCCTCGCAGCATGATGGAATCATTGGCATTAGGTCCCATCACCACAATCTTCTGATTGCGGTTCAAAGGCAGCAGCTGGTTTCTGTTCTGAAGAAGTACGATGCCTTCTTCAGCTATCTTCTCAGCCAGATCCTTATGAGCCTTGCAGGCGATGACGTTCTCTGGAATCTGAGTCCATGCCACCGTTTCGTCCTTATCGAAATCGCCGAGCTTGAAACGAGCCACCAGCAGGCGCTTCAGGCTCTGGTTTACCTTATCTTCATTGATCATTCCCGCCTTCACAGCTTTCGGAATAGTACGATAGGCACTGCCGCATTCCAGGTCGGTACCGGCATTCACAGCCTGGGCGGTTGCTTCGGTAGCAGTCTTTGCCGTACCGTGATAGCCCGGCATATAGAAATCGTTGACAGCTCCGCAATCGGAAGTAATCAATCCCTTGAATCCCCATTCTTCTCTGAGAATCTGGCGCTCAAACTTGGCATTGGAGCAGCAAGGAGCACCATCTATACGCTGATAGGCACACATCACCTCAGCCACATGTCCATCCTGTACCAGCGACTTGAAGGCAGGGAGATAAGTCTCCCACAAATCCCGGGCTGGCAGATTCTCCAGATTGAAGACGTGGCGATTCCACTCCGGACCGCTATGCACGGCGAAATGCTTGGCACAAGCCAGCGTCTTGACATACTGGGGAGCCTTAGACTGATCAGAAGCCGGAACACCAGGAGCCGCCAGCGGCTTGCCGTCGAACGACTGTCCCTGCAAGCCATTCACTACGGCGAGTCCCATACGTGTGGTGAGATAAGGATCTTCGCCATAAGTCTCCTGTCCGCGTCCCCATCTAGGATCACGGAAGATATTGACATTCGGAGTCCAGAAGCTCAGACTCTGATATCTCTTTACATTACCCGACTTTTTCGCCACCTGCGCCTTGGCTCTCGCCTCATCGCTTACGGCAGTAAACACCTGATAGAGCAAGGCATCATCCCAGGAAGAAGCCATGTGCATGGTGATAGGGAAAACCGTGGCATATCCGTTGCGTGCCACACCATGCAGCGCCTCGTTCCACCATTGAAACTGGGGGATACCCAGTCGGGAGATGGCAGGCGAAGCATCCATCATCAGCTTCGTCTTCTCCTCCAGGGTCAGGCGTGAAAGCAAGTCATTGGCTCTTGCCTCGGCAGAAAGGTTAGGGTTCTGATAAGGCAACAGCTGATTGGCTGGCTGTTGGGTGTGAGCTGAGAGCACCAGAGCGGACAGCATGGCCAATGTAAGTATTTGTTTCTTCATAACTACTATTGTTAGTACGTAAATATTATATAGATTCGTTTTAATATGCAAAAATACATATTTTTCCTGAATTCAGAGATAGATGAAGTGTTAAAAAGCTCAACTAGTTTCCATTTTTATGTGATTACTTCCTAATTTTTTCGATTCATTAAAACAATTAAGCCCTTTTTCCTTGCTGATTCCAAATATTAGTGCTAACTTTGCACTCTGAAACAACACTATCTTTTTAGAAGACAAAGATACAAGTAAGAAAGATACAACAAGACAGTAAGATCGCAAAGACATGGAAAAGATTCTAATAGTTGAAGACGACATCGCATTTGGAACCATGATTCAGACATGGCTCAGAAAGAAGGGATTCGAGGTGGAGAAAACTACTTCGGTCAAGGTCGCCATACAGGTTTGCGAGGAGGCAGAAAGAGGATTCGATCTGGTATTATCAGATCTCCGCCTTCCCGATCACGACGGCATCTTCCTGCTGCAATGGATGAGAAAGCATGGCGTGCAGGTGCCCTTCATCGTGATGACCAGCTATGCAGAAATTCAGAATGTGGTGCTCGCTATGAAATCAGGCGCTACCGATTATGTGGCAAAACCTTTCCATCCGGAAATCCTTCTGGATAAGATCAAGGAAGCAATCAAGACTCCGAAAAAACAGGATTCGAATGCAACCTCAGCAGATAGTCAGCGTTCCACAGACACAAATTCTACTCCTACAGACGCAGCACCTGGCAAGCAGGCAGGAAACCAGGCATCATCTGCCAATGGGGATGTACCCAAATACCTGGAAGGTGAAAGCGAGGCTTCACGCAAGCTCTACAGTTTCGTTTCGCTGGTGGCCCCTACCCCTATGTCGGTACTCATCCTGGGTGCCAGCGGTACAGGTAAGGAATATGTGGCTAGAAGAATCCATGAACTCAGCACAAGAGCCAACAAACCGTTCTTCGCACTCGACTGCGGTGCCATCCCTAAAGAAGTGGCGGCATCAGAATTCTTCGGTCATGTGAAGGGTTCGTTTACGGGAGCAGACCAGGACAAGAAGGGTGCTTTCGAGATTGCCAACGGAGGAACTCTCTTCCTCGATGAGATGGGAAACCTGAACTATGAAGTACAGGTGCAGCTGCTCCGTGCCCTCCAGGAAAGAAAAATCCGTCCGGTAGGAAGCAACAAGGAAATAGATATCGATATCCGACTGGTATGCGCTACCAATGAGAATCTGGCTCAACGCGTGGCAGAAGGCAACTTCCGTGAAGACCTCTACCACCGCATCAATGAGTTTACCATCTACATGCCGGAGCTGAAAGACCGTGGTGCCGACCTCTTCCTCTTTGCCGACCTCTTTATCAAACACGCCAACAAGGAGCTGAACAGAAATGTGGAAGGACTCGACGGCAAAGCCAAGGAGCGAATTGCCGCCTACAACTGGCCGGGCAACCTGCGAGAATTGAACAATGTGATGAAACGAGCTACCCTGCTCGCCACCGGAAGATACATCGGAGTAACCGAACTGGAACAGAGTATGGCGCATATCCAGCCACAAGCCCCTACCGCCCTGCACGATGAGGAAACGGAACTGCAGAGAATAGAAGCTGCGCTGAAAGCAGCAGGCGGCAACAAGAGCAAGGCGGCACAATTGCTCGCCGTAGATAGAAAGACACTCTACAATAAGATGAAGAAATATGGTATCTGATAGAAAGAAGTACGGCTTTTGATGATATGGGAAAATGGGGAATCTGATGACCATTCCCCATTTTTTTGGGGAATAATTCCACACTAATTCCACAGTTTCCACAATGTAGAATTCTGGCACAAAAAGCATTTACTACTGATAATCAAACTATTAGATAACTCTTTTGTTTTTTGGCACGCAGATTGTGATATTAGAAAGTGAACACGCCAATGAGCGGTAACGCAAGCAAGGCTGTTCACAAAGAAAGTAATAAATATAATATTCACAATAAAAAAACAAAAGATTATGAAAAAGTTAGTTTTCGCAGCTATCGCTGCCATGGTTATGGTTTCAGTGAGCAATGTATTCGCCAGCAACAAGATGGCAAGTGTATCATCAGTAGCTCCAGTTGACACAGTAGCCCCAGCAGAACCAGCAGCTCCAGCAGACACAACAGTAGAGAAAGAGACTCCAGCAGAGACACCAGCTGAGACTCCAGCAGAGACTCCAGCAGACTCTACCACAACAGATTCTACTGTAGCAGAGTAATATCACCTTTAAAAAATAGTAATTAACAGAGGAAAAGATAGAATAACACTAGTAATTACGCGTCGCTTTCAATCAGGCAGGAGACTAATGATAGAATTCATTGGTCTCCTGACTTGTTTTTAGCTCTTTTATTTTCTAATATCATTTTTTTGCATTAACTTTGCAAACAAATATCTATTGAGCAAGATAGCAGTCTGCTCATCATTTTAAACGATTTCTCATGCACAAGAACAATATTCCTCTCAAGGTAGCCCTCGGATATAGCGCCATTGCCATTATCATGATTCTGGCAATCAGTCTGGTGTATAGCAACACCAAGAGCATCAATGCCATCAATGAAGCTTCGCGCGAGTATATCCAGAAAAGGGGTGCCGCCGATAGTACCATCTCTTCCCTGCTCAAAGAGGAGCAGAGAAACCTGAAACAACTGTCTGATGTCATGGCAGGAAGACCTACCCAAAACTATCTGCAGAATAAGGTGAAGAATCTGAATACGGGAAAGGATTCCATACTGGTTCACTCCAAGGCACCTCAAACCCACGAGGCGAAGAAGACTACGGTAGAGGTATTGAAGACCCGAAGGGGATTCTTCCGCCGACTCGCCGATGCCTTCAAGAAGGAGCACGCCGAAACCTTGAGCGTAAAACTGGACAGCAACCGGGCTGTCATCGATTCTGTTACCACCCCAGTAAACGTGGCGGAAAACGTGGCAAACATCCTAGAACAGATAGACAAGAAGGAGAAAGTAGAAACGCAAGACCACAAGCAGAGCATCAATAGGGAGATGGAAGAGCTGAAGATGGTGAGTGCCAAACTCGCCCTGCGCTCCGCCAAACATCTGAGCGATGTACACCAGCGTGAAAAAGACAACATGCAGGAAGCCATCGAGAAGGCGATGGAAGCAAGAAAGCATCTGTTGTGGCAGATGGAACTGCTCGCCATCGTAGCCTTCTTTGCCATCGTCATCATGATCTGGTTTATCTGGCGCGATGCCAGAAAGGAGCGTATCTACAGGGAAAACCTGGAGGCTGCCAATGAGGAAATCCAGCGTATCATGAACCAGCGCGAGCGCCTGCTCCTCACCATCACCCACGATATCAAGGCGCCAGCTGCCTCTATCTCGGGCTTCATCGATCTGATGAAAGATTACGTCAGCAATCCTCAGGGCATCGAATGCCTCCAGAACATCAAGAACTCTGCCGCTCATCTTTCACATCTCGTTGCCTCGCTGCTCGATTATCATCAGTTGGAGAACGGACTGATGAAGGTTCAGCCTACCTCTTTCTCACCGGCACAACTGGTAGCAGAATCGGTAGAGGGAATGAAATTGAGAGCAGAAGAGAAAGGACTGGCGATTTCGTTCGAATGCAAAATAAAGGGAATGGGAACTTCGGATTCTTCAGATTCTTCGGAAACTTCAGATTCTCCAATGAAGAAGAAATTCTTCCGTGCTGATGCCTTCCGCATTCGTCAGATATTGGATAATCTGGTAAGCAACGCCATCAAATATACCGACCGGGGCAACGTTACCATCCAGGCACAGGTTTCAGAAATTCTGGGCAAGCCTACGCTTACCCTGAGCGTAAAAGATACGGGAAAGGGAATGACCGATGAGGAGAAACAGAAGGTGTTCCAAGCATTTACGAGATTGAAGAGCGCCCAGGGCATCGAGGGTACCGGTTTGGGATTGTCCATCACCCAGGAACTGGTTTCGCTGCTTGGTGGAGAAATCATCCTCCACTCTATCCTGGGCAAAGGTTCTACCTTCATCGTCACCATCCCTATCGAGCCAGCACCAAAGGAGGAGTCTCCGGAAATGGCTCCATCAGAAATTAAGCATGATCCTTCTCCCGATTCTGCTCAAGATAAGGAAGGACAGAATCCCGGCAGCCATCAGGTTACTGATATAAAGAAGAAGCCGGATTTTGCCAACCACAAGATTCTGATTCTGGATGATGACAAGCTGCAGCTCCAGCTTCTCCAGGAGATGTTGCGCCGCATCATAGGCGACACCTGGCAGGTATTCGCCTGCAACCATGTGATGGATGCCCTCACCACACTACATAACGAACAGCCTGCCCTGATGCTGATGGATATCGAAATGCCGGAGATGAACGGCATGGATATGATTGCCCACATCAACCATACCAATATGATGGTGGTAGCGATGACAGCTCACGATACAAGCATCCTGGAACAGCTTCTGAAAGCCGGCTTCGACGATTGCCTGTTCAAGCCATTCAGCATAGAGAAGCTATCCGATATCCTAGGAATAGAGTCCCAATCCAAGCCTCAGCTTGATTCGCTCCTCGCTTTTGCCGGAGGCGACGAAGAAGCGGCAAAAGAGATTCTCGATACCGTGAAGCAGGAACTTGCCGCACACCTTGAGAATCTGAAAGAGGCAGTAGAAGAGGAATCCTTATCTACCGACCGCATAGGAAAGACGGCACATAAGCTCCTCCCTATCGCCACCATGATGCAGATGGGATGCCTCGAAGAACTCAAGGCTCTCTCCCCAGAACACATCGGCAAGATTGAAGAAGCTGAAATCAGAGCAAAACTGCAGTTTGTGATTACGACCTTATCTGCTGTGGTGTCAGACCTGTATGCTTCTTGAAATATCGGCAGAAGAAACTGACGTCGGCGAAATGAAACTCCCAGGCCATCTCCTTGATGCTTTGCGTGCTTCGCTTAAGATGCAGCTTGAGCTGCAGAATCACGTATTGACCGATGATGGTCTTGGGGGTATGCCCCGTCACCTGGTTCACGATGTTGGTCAGATATTTCGAAGAGATATTCATCTGGGCAGCATAATAGTTCACATCCCTTGATATCTTGTAATCCCTCTCCAGCAGCATCATAAACCGATTGAACAGTTCCCTTACGCGATACGATTTTACTTCATCTGGCCGGTATTGCGGATTGCGCTGAAGATACTCATGAAAACCGATGAAGAATGCCTTCAACTGGCACAATACCAACTGCGAGATGCAGGTACACTCCGACTGGTCGAAATATACCTTCAATAAGGAGAACATCCCATTGATGATGTTTGTTACTACGGGGGTATCCTGCCGGCAGCGGTCTTTCCGCAAGGAAGAATACACCGTCTGCTCCAGCTGCAAGCTTGCTTCACGAAGCAAGGAAGGATTATATTTCAGGATTTCGGCTTGGAAATTGTTCGCAGTTTGAGGGGATTTGCAATCTCCGTTTTCAGTTTCAGGGGATTTGCAATCCCCGTCAACCTTCAATTCTACTACATCATTCGGGAACAGCGTAATCACCGCCCCCTCATAAAGTTCCCAATCCTTATAATTCACATTCAGCCTCGCCTTTCCTTTTCGGCAAATCAATATTGCTCCGTAAGTCAAAACTTGCGGACCCTCCTGCCATTCCTCCAAACCAGAGAGGAAAAGACTTGCTTCCTGCTGACTGCTTAATTCTGATAATTCCATCTACACCTTATTATATATAGAGTTATTATATCTCTTTATTCCTATTTCTGTTGCAAAATTACACAAAATATGTGATATAAAAGAACTATTATTCCCAAATCGTCCATCCGCTGCGAAATATTTAAAGCGATTGTTCGCTCAAAACTCCGTACCTTTGCACCCGAAATTCAAAAAGTAATGATCAATGATTAAGAACATCTTATTTGTAAGCCTTCTGCTTGCAGGAGGAACCCATTGGGCTTCGGCTCAATCACAAACCACCGTAGGAGCGGCTGCTTCCTTGCCCGTCAGCAAGAAAGAAAACATGACCATCAGCCAGCTCTTCCAGAAGGTTGAGGATAACAGCAAAAGCCTCCGCACTTCATTATCTGGAGTAGAAGCAGCCCATCTCGGCATCGAAGCGGCCAAAAGCAAGAAACTGCCCGACCTCGATGCTTCCCTCTCATTCAGCTACATCGGCAATGCGCTGATTACCGACCGTAACTTCAGCAACGTTCATGGACTGAAATCCCCACATTTCGGCAACAACTTCGCCTTCCAGGCACAGCAGGTGGTTTACGCCGGTGGAGCCATAAACGCAGGTATCAAACTCGCCGAACTCGGAAAGCAGCAGGCAGAAGTAGGCGTGAAACTCACCCGACAGCAGATCCGCTTCATCGCCCTGGGGCAATATCTCGACCTCTATAAGATAGACAACCGCATCAAGGTGTATGAAAAGAACATCGAGTTGACCCGCCAGCTCATCGATGACATCAAGGAGAAACAGACGCACGGAATGGCGCTGAAGAATGACATCACCCGATACGAACTCCAGATGGAAAGTCTCAAACTCGGTCTGACGGCGCTCCGAAACAACCGGAGCATCCTGAACCATCAGCTTTGCAATATCCTAGGAATGAACCTGGGATACCTGAAGAAAGAAGGAAGCCAGATGAACCAGACAAGCCAGGAGATTCAGATTATCCCCGATGCTACTATCGCCGACAAGACCTACGGTAAGGAGGGTGAGGCTTACTGGCAGACGGCAGGCACCCTGAATTCTCCACTCCTGGAGCAGAGCAACAACGCCATCCGCATCGCTGAACAGAAAGAGAAGATAGCCAAGAGCGATCTTCTGCCAAAGGTAGCTTTCGTTGCCGCTGACAACTTCGACGGACCTATCCTCTTCGAATTGCCACCTGTTGAAAAGAACCTCAACGTCTGGTATGTGGGCGTAGGCGTGAAATACAGCCTCAGCTCTCTCTTCAAGAGCAACAAACGCATCAAGCAGGCAGCCGTAGAGACCCGACAGGCTAAAGAGGCACATGCCGTTCAGGCAGAGCAGCTCAACAATAATGTGCAGGCTGCCTACTTGCAGTATCAGCAAACCTATGTAGAACTGGAAACGCAGCGAAAGAGCGTGGAACTGGCACAACAGAACTACGACGTGATGAATGCCCGCTATCTCAGCCAGCTCGCTCTGGTTACAGACATGGTGGATGCCTCCAATCTCAAGCTCAATGCCGAGCTCAGCGAGGTGGATGCCCGCATCAACATCGTCTATGCCTACTATCGCATGAAGTACGTGGCAGGAGAGATTTAGAAAGTGAAGAACGAAGAGTGAAGAAACAACGTTCGGCGTCCGAAGGGAAAGCCAATTCATTTGCTCTTCAAAAACTATAAAATAAACTAGCAAAATTATGAGCAAGAAGATTATCAAGAGAATATATAATGTAGTGATTATCCTCCTTTTTCTGGGAGCTATCGGCTGGTGCTTCAGCCATTTCTATCATGGCAGCGATGTGGCTTACACAGATGATGCACAGGTAAACCGCCATATCACCCCTATCAATACCCGTGTACCGGGATCCATCAAGGAGATTCGTTTCAACGACTATCAGCACGTAAAGAAGGGCGATACCCTTGTTATCATCGAGGATGCAGAGTTCCGTCTGCATGTGGCTCAGGCAGAAGCCGGCTTGCGTGGCTCCAAGTCAAGTTCTTCGGTAGTAACCGCCAGCATGGGCACCACCAATACCAATGTGCAGACAGCGGCTGCCGGCATCGAGGAGGCTCGTGTGGATATGATGAATGCCAAGCAGGACTTCGACCGCTTTGTAGCCCTGATGAAGAAGGATGCGGTAACCCGTCAGCAATACGACAATGCCTATGCCCGCTATCTGGGAGCCAAGGCGCGTTATGAGCAGGCAAGCAGCCGCAAGGCTAGTGCCGCATCGGTTCGCAATGTACAGACCCAGCAGCTCGGCGGTTCACGTGCCGGAGAGAGCGTGGCAGAGGCACAGCTCAACCTGGCTCGCCTCAACCTTTCCTATACCGTAATCGTGGCAACCTGCGATGGCGTGATGGGAAGAAAGGATATTCACGAGGGACAGCTGGTACAGCCTGGTCAGATGCTCGCCCGCATCGTGGATGACAATGATGTTTGGGTGGTAGCCAACTATCGTGAGACTCAGATGGACGGCATCACCGTGGGCAAGACAGTAGATTTCACCGCCGATGCCATCCCGGGTGTAGTATTCCATGGCAAGGTAGAAGCCCTTTCTGCCGCAGCCGGCAATGCCTATTCCATGATTCCTGTGGATAATGCCACCGGCAACTTCGTAAAGGTAGAGCAGCGTGTGCCTGTTCGCATCGCCCTTACCAAGGACAATGACCCGAAACAGATAGCCCTGCTCCGTGCCGGACTGAATGTAGAAACCAAGGTTCACATTAAATAGAATGTTCTATAAACTATAAACAATATAGAATGTTCTATAAACTATAAACAATATAGAATGTTCTATAAACTATAAATTATAAACTATAAATTATAGAAAATGCCAGGACCTCCAATGCTTCAGGGACCCTTCCAGGTTCCATCGTTCAATGGATATATTCCTCGCCGGTTACAGCCATGGATTTATCTCCTCTTCGCCTTCATCTTCCTGATGTCGGGCGGAATCTATGGAGGAGCCATGAGCCAGGTAATGGGCGAATACAGTTTGATGAGAGAAGACGTGCTCATGATCATCATGTTCAACGTGGTGGGCGTGGCGATGCCATTCCCCTTCCTCTTCAAGATGAAGTTCCACTTTACCAACCGCCAGCTCCTGCTGAATGCGGCACTGGTAGTGGCAACCTGCAATTTCCTCATCATGTGGACCGACTCGGTACCCTTGATGTGCATTCTCGCTTACATCGCAGGCTTCTTCAAGCTCTGCGGAACCTTCGAATGTATGAGCACCATCCAGTTGTGGATGACCTCCAAGCGCGATTTCACCATCTTCTTCCCCCTGCTCTACTGCATCGTGCTGGGAAACATGTTCCTCTCGCCCTGGGTCACCGAACACCTGATTTATATCTATCAGGATTGGCGCATCATCAACTGGGCGATGACGGGAGCCCTGCTTCTGGTGGCATTCATCGTGTATGTCACCACCCACGACTTCCGCTTCATGAAACCCCTGCCCTTCATCAGTATCGACTATCTGGGCTGCATCCTGTGGTCGGCATGGATGCTGGAGTTCATCTTCTTCTTCACCTATGGCGAGCACTACAACTGGCTCGATTCGAAGATCATGCAGATGGATGTACTGCTTTTTATATTTACCGGATATTTCTGCATCCAGCGAATGCTCCACATCCGTCACCCTTACATCGAGCCGGCGGCGTGGAAGTATAAGCGACTCGTCCCACTGCTCATCCTCTTCGCCTTCGTAGAGTTCATGGGCAGTACGCCTAAAGTGCTGCAAACCGCCTTTACGGGTGGCGTGCTGCATTTCGGTGCCATCACAACCAATGTGCTCAACTTCGTGGAATGGGTGGGTGCCCTTGCCGGTTGCCTTTTTTGCCTTTTCTGGTGCAAGGTGCTCTGTCAGAAATACACCCGTCTGCTCACGATAGGTGTAGCAACGATGGTATGTTATCCTGTGATGATGTATTTCCTCATCAATCCGGGTCTCAACATCGAGGCACTCTATCTGCCCTGTTTTCTCAGAAGCTTCGGCAACGCCATCTTCTTCTGCATGCTCACCGTGTATCTGGAAGAACTGATGCCGTTCCAGCATTTCTTCATGGGATTGACGATGGCAGGCATCATCCGCAACGGTCCGATGTCGGCGATGTGCTCAGGCCTATACAGTTTCGGGCTCCGTTATCAGATGGCAGACAACATGTCGCGCGGCTTGCCCTACGATGCCACCAATCTTCTGATGCTCAGCATCCGGAATCTCTATGGCATCACCTGTCTCATCGGCATTGCCGTGCTGATCATCTTCCTGCTCTGGGATGTACAGCCCGTGAGAAGTACCCTGAAGAAGATGCCTTCCTGGAACTTCGTGGGGAAGAGGATGAAGAAAAAGAAAGGATTTGCGAAATAAAACCTATTATCATTACGGCTGTCAGTTTCTTATAAACTGGCAGCCGTTTTTGCTATCCAGCTACCCAAAACAACCCGAAAAAGAGAAAAAGCCCGAAGAATCTTTGCTTTTTCAAACTTTATCCGTACCTTTGCAGTATGAAAACATTATTAGACGTTCATACACATACAATAGCATCCGGTCATGCCTACAGCAGTTTGCAGGAAATGACCATGGCTGCAAAAGAAAAGGGGTTGGAAATACTGGGAATCACAGAGCACGGACCACATATCCCGGGCACCTGTGATCCCATCTATTTCAGAAACCTGCATTGCGTTCCCCGTCAGCTCTATGGAATCAAGCTGATGCTGGGAGCAGAACTCAACATCCTCAATACCCAAGGCGATATTGACCTCGATGAGGATTACTGGCGCATGCTTGATATTCGAATCGCTGGCATTCATAGCCTTTGCTGGCAGGGAGGAACCAAGGAAGAGAACACGCAGGGTGTCATCAATGCCATGCGCAATCCATTCGTGCAGATTATCTCCCATCCTGGAGATGGAACGGCAGAACTGGACTTCGAGGCTCTGATGAAGGTTTCCAAGGAGACGCATACCTTGCTCGAAATCAACAATCACTCCATGGCTCCCATCCGCCACAAGACGGTGGCAGCTCCCAATAACCTGGAACTGCTGGAACTTGCCAAGAAGTACGAGACCCCTGTCATCTTCGGAAGTGATGCCCACTTCTCTGCCATGATAGCCGACTACAGCAACATCATGCCGCTGGTAGAGAAAGCTGAGTTCCCGGAAGAACTGATTCTCAACTATCAGCCGGAGAAATTCATGACTTATCTCAAGCCTACCCCTGAGAAATAGGAAAAATTCGTTTCACATTTCATTTGCACTACTATGATTATAGAGGAAATTATCAAGTACAACGAGGTATTCGTAGCTAGCAAGGGTTACGAGAAGTATCTTACGAGCAAATACCCAGACAAGAAGCTTGCCATCCTTTCCTGTATGGATACCCGCCTGACAGAGCTTCTGCCAGCAGCCTTGGGATTGAAGAATGGAGATGCCAAGCTCATCAAGAATGCAGGTGGACTGGTTATCAGTCCATTCGACTCCGCCATGCGCAGCCTCCTGGTTGCCATTTACGAACTGGGTGTAGAGGAAATCATGGTCATCGCCCACTCCAACTGCGGTGCCTGCCACATGAACGGACAGGAGATGAAGGAATTGATGCTCAAGCGCGGCATCCATCAGGATGTCATCGACACCATCGGACTTTGCGGCATCAACCTAGACCATTGGCTGGAGGGCTTCCACGACACCGAGGATTCTGTAAGAAATACGATTAATACCATCCGTACTCACCCTCTTGTACCAAAAGATGTCAATCTGCATGGTTACATCATCGATTCCCAGACGGGTAAGCTCACAGAAGTTAAATAAGAAATCATTCAGTTGATGAAAAGAGAAGTCTGCCGGCGACTTCCCTTTTCACGAACAGAACTAAAAGGAACCGTGAATCTAACTTTCGGCCAAGATCATCTGCATCAGTTCAACATTAGTCTTGTTGTTTATCGCAGCATCTTCAACTTCTGTAAAATAATCAAGAGTAGCAGAACACTCTCCGGTAATATCTATGCCAATCACTTTCTCATGGGCATAGATAATACGAAGCACGGCTTGATAATAAAGAACATCAGCCGGTGATGAAGAAGAAAATGTATCATCACTGGCTGATGTCTGAAAAGATTTAGAAAGTGAACTGCTCCAGTTTCAAGCCGTTCTTGGTAAGAGCTTCAATCTTTGGAACCAATGTAGTGAAATGTTCAGAAGCCATGTGAGCTTTCAGAACTTCCTCGTTCTCCCATGTCTCGCAGATCATCATCACCCCATTACGAGTTCCACTGGTGAAATAGTCATAGGCAATATTGCCATGGTCCTTCAAGGACTTCTCTACCAGTTCCTTACACAAAGCGTTGATTTCCTCAACCTTTACCTCCTCCTTCTTCTCAAAAAACACATTTAATCTAATCATAGTTCTTTATTTTTAATATTGATTTTGTATTCAATTGCTGGTTGCAAAATTACCATTTTTTTATGAATACCCAACAAATTATGCGTTATATTTTTGTTAAAATTTGAAGTTTTTCCATTTTTTCTTGCGTCATTAAGATAAAAAACGTATATTTGCAGCAGATTAAATACGCAAGCTTATGAAAGAGAAAAGATATACATTGCCAGAAGAGCAGAAAGATGCAGCTTTCGTAGCAGAGCCTGCACCAGCCTATCACGGAAATGCCGCCATGGCACTTCCCGAGGATGAATGTGCAGAAGAAGATATTGACTGGAATAAGATTCCAGTGGGCTGGCATCCGGCCAATGAAGAAGAAGCCGTGGCTAGGATTGAAGCTATTGAGGAAGAGTATGAGAATGGGCAATATATTGATGCAGAAGAATTTGAAAAAGAACTAATTGCAAAATATCCATGGCTAGCATAAGATTAACACTTTATTTTAAAGCTGGGGGATTTGCAATCCCCTCAATTTTTCTCGATATTAGGAAAACTTTATCCTATCATAACAAAACTTTCCCTCATATTTTTCACTTTTTCGAGCAAATATTTTACTTCTCACAAATAAAAGCTTGCATATTCCGAATATTTATTGTATTTTTGTAGGCAAATAAAGATTTTGACACAATAATTTAATCAAAACAGAAAAATAAGATGAGCGATTTTCTGACACAATTCAAGAAGCTCCAACCCATCACCATTGCCAAAAGCGGCAAGACGATGACGGGCAAGGAGATTTTCTTCATGATAAGAACTGGGGAAAACGATACTTTCATCATCCCGGTAGATAAAAAACTGAAGCCGGTGGAGGCTGACTATCATTACTATTCGGGCGATACGGCTCAACTCCTGCGCAGCATCGACAGCATCAAGGAGGAGATGGCTTTCCAAATCTCCTGGGACGAGAGCGAGGCTACCGACGTGAGCCTCAGCCAGAACCCTCACTTGCTCTACCAGCTCATCCGTTGCAAGAACCTCATCGATGAGAAGGGTCACGCCATATCCGTTCACCCAGACACCTCTGTGCTCCAACTGGTGTTAAAGAAATTCGGCCGCAACATCGAACCGCATTTTATCATTGCCGCCAAGGATTCTTCGGATGCTGAAGAATATGACGGAGCCAAGAAATACGAAGCCAACAAGTTGTATTTCAGTCTTCTGTCAGACAGTTTCGTCTTGTCAGACAATGTCATTTATCCCATCGCCCCTATCGGCGACAACTATCAGCAACTCAGCTATTTTACCACCCGTTTCACCGAAGATATGCTGGAAGAATACCTCTCCGTATTCTTCTCCTTCATCGAAAGCGTGCAGGTGACTTACGAGTATTACACCGTGGAATTCTCCGACACCGACATCGTACCTACCCCTTCTCTTTCGTTTGAGAAGATAGATGCCGACAAGACCCTGTTCCTTCGACTCGTAGAATCATACAAGGGATTGCCGCTCGATTTCGTGCAGCAGTTCGACCTGAGCATGGTTGCATCACTCTCGCTCGACCAAAAGATTGTGGTAAAGCGACTCGCCCATCTGCCAATAGACGAAATCACCAACAACCTCAGAAAGGAAATCATACAATACGCCCCTAGCAAGGCGGCACAGAAGGACGTGTATGTGGAGGACCATCTCTTCATCATCCCCGAGGAAACGGCAGGTCCGTTCCTGCTCCAATCGCTCCCATCCCTGCTGAGAACCTACCAGCTCATCGGTGCCGAGAAACTGCGTGAGTACAAGGTGAAGCCAATGACGCCTAAGCTGAACATCAGCCTCTCATCAGGCATCGACTTCCTGGAGGGCGACACCAGCATCACGCTCGAAGGCGAACAGTTCTCGCTCCAGCAAATCCTCTCGCAATACAACAAGAAGAAATACATCCAGCTGTCGGACGGCAACCGTGCCATCATCGAGGACGGATACATGCGACGTCTGGAACGTATCTTCAAGAAAAAGGACAAGGATGGAAAGGTCAAGGTGTCGTTCTTCGACCTGCCTGAGATAGAAGACCTCATCAACGAGCCTTTGGAGGGTGAGGCGTTCAAGCATCACCGTGAAGTGTACGAGGGCTTCAACCACCTTGCCGAGGAAACCCTGAAGGCACCAAAACTGAACGCCCAGTTGCGCCCATACCAGACAGAGGGAATCAAATGGATAAAATATCTCTACGACAACAACCTGGGAGGCTGTCTCGCCGACGACATGGGTCTCGGCAAGACCGTGCAGACCATCGGTGTCCTCACCCTCATCTATCCGAAGGTGAAGAAACCTACGCTCATCGTAATGCCTCGCAGCCTGCTCTTCAACTGGCAGAACGAGTTGAAGAAGTTCGCCCCACAACTCTCTGTCTATACCTATTATGCAGGCGACCGAGACATCAAGGAGGCAATGAAGCACCAGGTGATACTGACCACCTACGCCATCGTGCGCAACGACATCGAGACCTACTCCAAGCAGAAGTTCCACTATGTGATTCTCGACGAGAGCCAAAACATCAAGAACACTACCACGCAGACCACCCAAGCCACCCTCGTACTCCATGCCGAACACAGACTGGCATTGAGTGGTACGCCGGTGGAGAACAATCTGACGGAGCTATACTCGCTCTTCCGTTTCCTCAACCCAACGATGTTTGGCAGTTTGGACGATTTCAACAGCCGTTACACGGGTCCTATCCAGCGCGACAACGACAAGGACACCCTGTTGAGCCTCCGCAAGAAGATATTCCCGTTCATGCTTCGCCGACTGAAAAAGGACGTACTCAAAGACCTGCCCGACCGCATCGAGCAGACCCTCTTCGTGGAGATGAGTCCAGAGCAGCACGACTTCTACGAGCGAAGAAGACAGTACTACTACAACCAGGTGCGCCAGACGATAGCCGCCGAGGGCATTCAGAAGTCGCAGTTTGTAATGTTCCAGGCACTCAACGAACTTCGCCGCATCGCCTCCATCCCAGAGAGCCTCAGCGACGGACACATCAAGTCGCCTAAGCTCGACCTGCTGACCGACACCCTCCTCGAAGCCGTGGCCAACGGACACAAGGTGGTGGTATTCTTCAATTTCATAGCAGGTATCGAAGAACTCAGCGAGCGACTGGACCAAAACGGTGTGGACTATGCCTGCATGACAGGTTCAACGAGAGACCGCAAGAGCATCGTGGAGCGATTCCAGAACGACCCACAATGCCGAGTGATGCTGATGACGCTGAAGACGGGTGGCGTGGGTTTGAACCTGACAGCCGCCGACACCGTGTTCATCTTCGAGCCATGGTGGAACAAGGCTGCCGAGGAACAAGCCATCAACCGTCTGCACCGTTTCGGACAGAAGGCAAAGGTACTCAGCTACTCGCTCATCACCCAGCAAACCATCGAGGAGAAAATACAACTCCTGCAACAACAGAAGGCCGAGCTCTTCGAGGGCTTGATAGGTGCCGACAGTTCATCTTCCAAGCATCTGTCGGAAGATGACATCAACTTCATTCTGGGATAAAAACATCATTTCATAATAGAAACAAGACATGGCAACAGAAACAACACTCTGGGACATAAACGACAAGCGACCAGAGAAAACCATATACGTTCCGGAAGGGACGGAGAATGAACAAATAATAAGTACCCTCATGCACGGATATGGTTTTAGTAAACTACAGGAAGCAGCTTACGGCGTGCGTGAAACCTTTAAGAAGTACAAATTGGTGGCACTGGACAAGGACGGCAAGAAATACGAGCCAGCCCCTATCACGCTTATGTTATCCAACAAGAAGAAACTGAAGAAGGATTATGCAGCGTTTCTTGCTATCATGAAGCATACCAACAACTTCTCCCTATATTACGACGAATGGTCGGAACCTGTAAAAAAACTCTTCAAGCAGACTGCCGCCAACCATTACATCCTACATACTGACGCAACCAAGATTCTCGGCGAACCTAGCATCACAGAGAGCAGGCATTTCTGGGACGCTCCTAAGATCAACCAGAAACTTGGCAACTGGTATGGCACCAAAGAGGCAAAAGCGCCAATTCCTAACAAGAACACATACGGGCGCTCTAATTATTACCTTGAATTGGCAGACAAGTCTTATTATGTAAAGACATTGCCTATTCTCTTCCCAGAGATGATGAATATCGAGAAATGCGAGGAGTTGCCTGATGCGGAAGCATACAAGACCTATAGCGGTGAGAATACGATTTTCACCGTCGTACCTATCATGTCTTCACTCTTCGACAGCGGACAGCTGAACCTGGGGCGAAACAAGCTGCCAGCCAGTGAACTGAAGAAGAATTCCAAGCTTCTCAATCTCCCTGAATTTTTCACGGATGGCAACAAATATTTCTCCAACATCTGCGCTTCGTTTGTGCTCAATTTCTACACCATCTATTGCATGGACTTGTACAACAACGACTTGACGGAGACACAAGACCTATTGAAGGATCTCTTCAAGAACCTGGATGAAATGCAAGAGTACCTGATGCCTGTCCTTTTGCCACACATCACAGGATTCAGAAAAAATATGTTCGACTATTGCAGTTGTGGGTATCAGATAAACGTTCTTCAGTCGGTATTGAAGGAATTCCACAAAGAAGGCTGGTTGCCGATAGACAAACTTTTGTTCCATTGCCGAGTGAGTCCCAAAAACACAGAGAGTCAATTTTTGCTGCTTTACTACTCAGACCTCCTCAAGGCCAATTTCTGTAATGAATATGATGGCAAAGAACTCTTTTGCGATGACACCATCCAAGAGTTGACCTACCCTTACCTCAAGGCGGCACTCTTCATGATGGCTGCATTCGGTTTCGTGGAGATAGCCTACAAGGAAAAGCCCGACGAGGGAGCCACCTCTTATTATGACACCTTGGCTTATGTACGACTCACCAACCTGGGGCTCTATGCCCTGGGCATCAAGAGGAAATATGTGCGCACCAAGGAGGCAGATATCCATTACTTCGAACTGGACACAGAACGCCTCATCATCAAGTCGCTGGTGGACAACAATCCGTACGAGTCGCTCCTAGGCAACATGGCGACAGCCATCTCCAAGAAAATGTACAAGGTGAGCTACGAGAGTTTTCTGAATGGTTGTGAGAAGCTACAGGACATCAACAGCAAGATTGACTTCTTCAAGGAATACATCTCTTCCCAGGACTTGCCCGACAACTGGGCAAAGTTCTTCAATGACATCAAGAAGCGATGCAAGCCGATGAAGGCACCAAAGAAGAAATATTCCCTGCTGCAGATTCCAACCGACGACAAGGAGTTGCAGCACATCATCCTCACCGACCCTACCATCCGCAAGTACACGCTGAAGGCTGAGGGCTTCATCCTCTTGGTGGAGACGATCTATAAAAGCAAGGTAGAGGAAGCGCTCAAGAAGTATGGATATCTGATATAAAAACAGACTGATATTACAACCATGCTCCGAATCTTGCGCTTGGCAATGGGGCGGCGAAGTAATAGTTCTGGTCGTTATTCTTATCCAGGAAATTCACCTGCTTCATGCCGAAGAATGGCAGACCTTGTGGGAAGAGGCGGGCAAAATCGGTTACACCTCCTGAGAGGGCAGGACTGCCTGCCTGATACTCGAAATTCCAGCTCTTGTCGAATGCCAATGGAGCACCCTGGGCTACATCATCTATCTCGCAATTGATATTCATCTTCTCGCTCTGCTTGAAACTCTTGAAGAGTGGGTTGAGCTGACCTGCCACGCTACTCTTGATATCGGTATCAAACCAGATGCCGAGCTCTGCATCCTTCGCCATCTGCGCTACGCCTGTCTCTGTAGATGCAAAGTAGTAGTTTGGGGTAAGACGACTGTGCTCCATATCAGCACCATCCTTCTTTGGCTGCTTCAGTCCGAAGCGGGAATCGTAGATGAGGTTGTTCACGAAGACTGGCTTCGCTGCCTTCTCTACCCAGACAGAACCACCCTTTTTGTTTTTGGAACGGCGCCAGCCGCAATTGATGATGGTGTTGTTATAGACGGTCATCTCAGAGAGAGGGATTACCTCGCTATTGCCGGCATTCGAAAGTTTGAAAGCGTTGGTGCAGGCGTTGTAGATGATGTTGTTGGCTACATCGAGCTTGCAACCTGCCTTTACGTTGATGGCCTCGCCACCATCGGCTGCATTTCCGCTATCGGCAAAGATATTGTTGATAATCACGCCGTTACCACCGGTAAAGTAAGTCTGGTCGTTGTAGTTATCGTGGAAGAAACTGTTTGCCATCACAAACTTGCCGTTTACATTACAGAAGTGGAAGGCTGGCACACCGCCATCGATGGTGGTCTTGAAAAGCTTGTTCTGGAAAGAAGCTGAACTCTCGGAAGGAGTAGCACCGGCATAGGCCACATCCACGTGATTGAGCACTACCTCCTCAGAATTATATCCGCAGATGATGCCGCCCCAATCAGCAGGCTTCCTGGTATCAGAAGTAAAGACTACCGGTTTTTCGGCGGTTCCCATACAATAGAGATTGCCCAATACCACGATTTCTACCGGCACCTGAACCTCAGATTTGCAGGTGACGGTTACGCCCGGCTCAATATAGAGCGATGCTCCTACAGGAATCTCTACACTCTCGCTCAGGGTGGTATCCTTGGTCCAAACCACAGAACCTACGGGATATTCTGCCACCTTCGTTGTGATGACATCCTTAGAACCCTGGTTCTCATTACCATCACTTCCATTACCGCCATTATTCACGTAATCGTATGGATTGATATTATCGTTCTCGCAAGATGTGGAGAACATTGCAGCTGCTGCCATCATAAGCATGCAAGCTAAAGTATTTATCTTTTTCATTTTTTACCTTTTTTTCTTTTTACCTTTTATAATTTGTATCTTACTCCCAGCAGGAAGGTTCTGCCATACTGATAAGTGCCTACGATGGTCTTATCGCTCTTCTGGCCCTCATACTCCAGGTTGCTCTTGTTCACGGTCTTCAAGTATCTCTCGCGCTTGGCATCGAGCAGATTGTTTGCCTTGAAGAAGATGGAGATGCCGTTCTTGAATTGCTTCTCGGCACTCAGGTCGAGACCGAACATCGCCTTGTCCCACTGGTCGGCATCCTTGAAGGGAGAAACCAAGGCAAGCTTGGTGCCCGTGAAGGAAGAGGCCAACTGCGCATTCCAGCCATGCTCCGTATCCTTATATAATAAGGAGATGTTGGCGGTATGAGGAGCCTGGTTAACCAGCGGACGGGTCTGGGTTACGCCCGTCTTATACTCGGCACTACCCTCCTGGTACTCACGCTTCGAGGTGGTGATTTCAGAATGAGTGTAAGTATAATTCGCCTTTACTCCGAAGTGGCGGATGTACTTGATCACGTCGATTTCGAAGCCCATGTTCTTGGCATTACCCAGGTTGTCAGGCATGTAATAGGCATCGGTTCCGGCTCCAATCTTGCCATCCGATGTTACGAACACCTGCTCTATAGGGTCTTTCAGATACTTATAGAATACGCCGGCAAGAATCTGTTCGGTCTTGCTTGGGAACCACTCCCAGCGCAGGTCGATGTTGTCGATGCGGGCACGCTTCAGGTTTGGATTACCCTTTTCCTGATACTCCTCGCCCTGAATCTGATAAGGCACTATCTCGTAGAAGCCCGGACGGTTGATGGAGCGATAGTAAGAGAGACGCACGTTCATCTTCTTGGTTGGCGTCCACTTGATGGATGCCGATGGCAGATAATCCCAGTAGCTCTGCTCGCCCACCTGTCCCATGTTGCGGAAGTGCTGGAGCATGGTGTAAATCTGGTTGGTGTGCTCAGCACGGAAACCGGCATTCAGTTCGCCCACCTCGCTCTTCAGGGTTACCATGGCATAGGCTCCGCCGATGTGCTCCTTGGAATCGTAGTTGAGTTGCGAAGCCTGAGAATAAGGAGTCTTGCAAACCCAATCGATGTGAGCAAACTGGTCTATTCCGTTGCCATCCAATCGCTGCGAGATGTCGGCAGGATTGAAGATGTAAGAATAATATCTGTTGCTGCGCTCCTTTCTGCGATACTGTGCGCCCGCCTTCCAGAGAGCCTCCACAGAGTTGGCGAAATGGGTATCGTAAGAGAGGTTGATGTAACCCGCCCAGTCGGTATCCTTGTTGTGCTGGAATCGGCGTTCGGCACTCTTAGGCAGGGTCTTGGTGATGTTCTTGTCGCCTTCCCAGATGGAACCCGAAACGGCATCGCCTTCGCTTGAAGCATTGGTGCTCACGGTATTCGTCAGGGTGACGTAAGTTCTGTCCGGATCTTCCTCCTTAGCCTGGGAGAATACGCCCGACCAGTCTATGGTAAAATCCTTGGCAAGATGATGCGTACCCTTCAGGTTGGTGGCGAAGATGCTCTGGGTGGTTGAAAGAGAGCGCACTTCATCGTCCTGCGTGTAGCTGTCGGCTCCGATGTATTCGGTATTGACGCTATTGTTGTATCTGGTACCCTTGGAATTGGTGTGCACATACATGTTGTACCATTCCAGCTTGTGGCCAGGCAGGGTTAAATCTATCTTGGCATGAGCACCCGCAGTAAGGTCGTGGATGCTGTAGTAGCGATGCTGCAGATTGGAAATGTACATGGCCTGCTCGCCCGAAGCCATCTTTACGGAATTATAGGTGCGCTCGGTGCCACGGAAAACATTCTGCACGCTTCCGGCAAGCATCACGCCCAGGCGGTCGTTCCAGAAGCGGTTGCCGATGCTCAAGCCTCCTATGAAGTTAGGAGCAGGAAGAGAATGGCTCTTCAACTGAACAGGACCGTTCTTGAAATCGCTCATCTGCGCCTTGTAGTCTTTTCCGAAAACCTCGTAAGGAGATTTCTTTGTATAATCAGAACGATTGCTGGTAAGATAATCTCTGCCATCCTTCCAGAAATAATCACTTGCTCCGATGGCTGCATTTGCCTGAATCTGGAAGCGTGATGGGGCATCCTTCATCACCATATCCACTACGCCGCCGGCAGCATCACCTTCCATATCAGCAGTAAGAGACTTGGAAACCACGAGGCGGTCCATCAGATCTGAAGGGAAGATATTCAATGGGATGTAACGGTTTTTATCATCCGGACTAGGAATCTTCACACCGTTCACCAGGGTGTAGTTGTAGCGCTTGTCCATACCTCGGAGGATGGCGTAGGAAGCCTCGCCCGATGCATCACGCTCCATGGTTACACCCGATACACGCTGCAGAACGCTCGCCACGTTGACGTCAGGCGAAAGCTGGATGCTCTGCTGGCTCATCACGTTGAGCACGTTGCCGGCATTCTTCACGGATTCTATGGCGCTGCGGTCGCTACGGTATTCACGATGACCGGTAACCACCACTTCGCCCAACTGCTTCAGGTCTTCTTCCATGGCGATGGTCAACTGTCCATCCTTTCCCTCTTTTCCATCTTTGGAAAAGTCTTTAGCCACATCCACCACCATCTCCCTGGTCTTGTACGACATGTAGGAAACGATGATGGTCACCTTGCCTTTATCAGGCAATTCATGCAGGGTGAAAGTACCATCAAGTCCGGTAGTGGTACTCACGTTGGGCAGCTCCTTTACTCGGATTACGGTTCCGATGAGGGGTTCGCCCGTTTTGTTATCCTTGACTATACCATCTAGCGTGTGTGCCTGGATGGTGGTAGTCGCTGCGGCAAGAAGCGCCGCACTCAGTAAAAATCTTTTCATCTATATCGCTATTGAAATCTTCATTCGTTTCTTTGCGCAAAAAAGCTTCTTTTACCTTTAATATAAAAGCTTGGAGACCAGCGATGGAATCGCTGGGAACGGGGGTGCAAAGGGGGTAAAGCTCTTTTTGCTTTTTTACCTTTTTACTTTTTTACCTTTAAAACCGTGTGGATGATTTTTCCATCCTTATCTATCATTGACATTCTGAGCTGCTTCTTATCTGCTGTAAATACAGAGAAACCATCGGCTGGACTATAGAACACGGTGCCATCGATAGGCTTCACAGGACGAGCCAGAGATGAAGAGGAATTGACTACGTAGTCGATGTTGTCGCCCTTCTTCTGGATATGCTGGAAGTTGTGGATGTGACCGCAGGCATAAATCGCCACATTATTATATTTATGGAGGATAGGAAGAAGGCGCTTCTGCATGTCGAGTCGCTCATTCTCCTTCTTCGTGGTGTAGGCGTAGATAGGATGATGACCAACCACGATGACCCAGTCTTCCTTGGCATTCTTCAGGGTTTCATCGAGCCAGGAGAGCTGAGCCTCTGCATCCTGCTTGCAGGCATCAGGATAGATTTCCGGATTCTTGCGGTAAGAATCGATGAGGGGCGTGGTGTCGAGGAAGATGACGCGCACGGTGGTTCCCTTGTGATCGAACACCTTGGTGTAATATTTGGCAGGCATCATCCAGCGGCGGCTCACCTTACCATAGTCCATAAAAGCCTGAGTATTACCACGATACTCATGGTTTCCACAAACCGGGAACCAGTTGAGCATCAGGTCGGGATGAGAATAAACCCATTCGTAATTGGTAAGCCACAGAGGATCCTGGGTGGAAGCCACGCCATTGAAATGGTGGATGTCGCCCACGGCAAGTACGCATTCAGGATCTACCGTGCCCGCCATCTCGCCCATCAGTTCGGCGATAGGCTTCTGGTCGTAGTAGCCGTTGCGGCCCATGTCATTGGTCATGTAGAGGGTGATTTCGCCCTTCAGTTTCTGCCATTCGGCAGCATTCGCCTTCCAGTTTGGATTCTGCGGAATGGCGGTTGCTGCATTCTGAGAGCAGGTGGTTAATGCTGCGTTTTGAGCCTGTGCAGTCAAGCCTCCGCCCAACAATAAAGCCGAAGCCAAAACTACTGTAACTACTCTACCTTTCATCATAGCAAAGCCATTCATGCTGCTATGCTTACCCGATACTTTCTTTTCCATTTTTTCTTTATCTAACTATAATACCTTTATTAAAGATTTCCCCTTTCGGGGTAAAACCTGTTAAATTTCGGGTGCAAAGGTAGGGGTATTTTGTGTCAAAGAGGTTACAAGGATTTGAATTTGCAGATAAAAGATACTACAATCTTATTACGGGAGTTTCCCCCGATGCTTTTAGGGAAAATCATACGCTGGTTTATGGTTTTCCCCTTGTTGTTTTCAGCTATTCTCTCTATCTTTGCACTACGTTAGAAGAAAGGCTGCACTCGACAATTTGAAAGCAAGCTTTCATTGTGCTCGTTTGCACTTTCTTTGCACCAGAAATAAATAAATGCAGTAATAACCCTTTAAAGAGAAGATAGTTATGAAAAGAATAATGATGACAATCGTAGCAGCATGGATGATGATTACATCTATGAATGCTCAGAGACTGACAAATATTCAGGCAGAAGCCCGTTTTATCACAGATAAGATGGTGGTAGAACTGGGATTGAGCAGCGCCCAGCGCAACAGCATCCTGAACATCAATCTCAATTATCTCAATGGCATCCGAAGCTATCGCGACATTGATGCCTACGGCTGGCATTACCGCAACAAGCAGCTCAAGCGCATGATGACCGCCAGACAATGGAAGAAATTTAAGAACTCATACTATTTCTATCGCCCTATCGGCTGGAATAATCATGTGTATGTTCACCATATTTACACCAAGTATCCAAAGCATAACTGGGGACACGACAAGCGCCGCCCTCGCCCTGAGTGCAGCTACGGAAAACCAGGATGGCCAGGCGGAACCCATGTAACTTATGGACCAGGAAAGCCGGACAAGCATCACAAGCACGATAAGAAGTGGAAGCAAGACAAGAAGAAGTGGAAGCACGATAGAGATTGGGATGATGATGATAATGACAGGGATGATGACTAAGATTAAGACTGAGATTAAGACAAACATTCGATGATAAAACAGAAGAAATCCAAGCTAGAGATGATTCTCCGGCTTGGATTTCTCGTTAAATAAAAACTAACTATGCTGACTAACTAATCATTAATAACTAATCACTAATCATTAATAACTAACAAAACGTCTTCCACAATCTGCTTATCGAGCAGGCGATTATCCGAAAGCAACTCCTTCACATCGTATCTGTCGTAGAGTCCCTTCCTGATACCGCTCACCATCACCTTCATTTCTGAAGTGCCATAGTAAGAGGCGATACGCTCTCCAAATCCGCCATCCTTCGAGCCATCCTCCAGGGTTACCACCAACTGATGGTTTGCCTTCAGGCTATCCAGCGTCTCGGCATCCACCTCGTTCAGATAACGTGGATTGATGAGCGTAGCATCGATGCCCTTATCAGCCAACAGGCGGACTACATTCTCGCCCTTCTGATAGAACGAACCGGCGGCGATGACTGCCACCTTCTCGCCCTGGTGCATCACCTTGTACTTTGCCTCGTAACCATATTCAGCATCAACGGCTTCGGACGTATGAACCACGCCATTGCTTGGCACGCGGATGGCGATAGGTTTCTTATCCTGCAGAATGCTCCAGCGGAGCATGGCGAAATACTCCTCGCAGGTGGTTGGAGCCAGATAGATGAGTCCCGGAATGCTGCAGAGCATCGGAATATCGAAAAGGCAGATGTGGGTGATGTCGTTCATCGAGTTCACTCCGCCTCCTACCACGTTGATTACGGCTGGGTTGGAATTGATGCAGAGGTCTTGCGCAATCTGGTCGTAGGTACGTTGGATGAAGGTGCTGTAAACGGTCCAGACAGGATGCAATCCGCCCTTCGCCATTCCCGAAATCATCGCTACTGCCTGCTCTTCGGCGATTCCCATATCGATGTGCTGCTTGCCAGCCAGTTGGCGTTTATCGGCAGTAAAGCCGCCTGCGGTAGGAGTACCGGCGGTTACGGCGATGAGGGTTTTATCCTGCTTCATCTCGCCCAGCATCCAGTCAGAGAATAATGTACCGTAATCCTCTGTTGGAGCAACCTCCGGGAGGGTTCCATCGGCATTCCTTCTTGGTCGCGAACCGTCTTCCAGATTGAAAGGCATTCCCCAATGCCAAGCCTCCTTATTGGCTACGGCTGGCGCAAATCCATGACCTTTCTCTGTGTGAATGTGAACCACGGTAGGCTTATCCGTATCCTTCACGCTCTCGAAAACCTGGATGAGTTTTTCGATGTCGTTACCCTCTTCCAGATACTTGTATTCAAAGCCCCACGCCTTGAACCAGTTGTGCTCGCAGGTGCCGTTGCTCTCGCGCAAGGCACGCAGGTTCTTATAGATTCCGCCATGATTTTCGGCGATAGACATTTCGTTGTCGTTCACCACGATGATGATGCCCGTACCGAGTTCCGAAGCCTCGTCCAGTCCCTCGAAAGCCTCACCGCCCGAAAGGGATCCGTCGCCGATAATGGCGATGATGTTCTCATCGGTACCCTTGATGTCGCGCGCCTTCTGCAAACCGGTGGCAAGACTCACGGAAGTGGAAGTATGCCCCACCTCGAAGTTATCATACTCCGGACATTCGGCAGGAGAAGAATAGCCCGAAATGGCATTCATGTCATCCACATCGCCGAGGAATCCCGCAGCTCGTCCGGTGAGCACCTTATGCGGATAACATTGGTGGCTTACGTCAAACACGAGCTTATCCTTTGGCGCATTAAAAACGTAGTGAAGCGCCACGGTAGCCTCCACGAATCCCAGGTTCGGTCCCACATGACCGCCATGCTTGCTCACACGGTTCAGCACAGCCTGTCTGGTTTCATCAGCCACCACCTGCAGTTCCTTCAAATCCAGCTTCTTCAAGTCGGCTGGCGACTTTATTTTCTCAATATACATTTTCTTATAGTTTTAATTATGATTTCCGGGTGCAAAGATACGAAGAATCCAGGAAACACGCATTACCCAAACTACAGAAAAAATGAATAATTCTCCCTATTCCTTCACATCCAGCATTTCCGGATGCTCCATCCGCTCCTGTTTCTTGAGCTTCTTCACTACTTCGGAATAACTGTGGCGAATCAGGGCCTGGATGAAATCATCTTCCAGCGTGCCATAAAGGTTTACCTGATTCCAGTATTTCTTATTCCAATGCCATGCGCCTTCTATTTCGGGATGCACTTCCCGGAGTTCGAGGGCGTAATCGGCATTACATTTCATCGTAATCAACTCGGGGCGCTCCAGGTCAACACAGGCAAAGATCTTGCCCAAAATGCGAAACACCAAAGTCCGCTCATCAAAAGGAAAAGCCTCGGTTACGAGGGGAAGCGAGAGGCAATACTCTCTAACAGATTCTATATTCATCATTTCTTCTGATCATTTCTGATTAAAATGTTTCTATGTTTTGGGGGACAAAGATAATAAATTCTGATGAAACGGCAAGACTTATCTCATAAAAAAAAAGAAAAACTTTAAAATAACTCCCTTATGGGATACCTAAAAATAATCTTTTTGTAACTTTTCAACAAAATATTTGGTAGTTACATAATTTTATTGTAGATTTGCAGCAGACTTTTTAAAGAAGGAGTGCTTATGCAGAAGAAAAAGGATAAAAAACTGATGAAAACCGATGTAAAACCGATGAAAGAAGGACTGCTGTCCCGGATTTTCCATCTCTATTACGATGGTTTCAGGACGATGACCCTGGGCAAGACGTTGTGGGCTGTCATCCTCATCAAACTTGCCATCATCTTCCTGGTGCTCAAGCTCTTTTTCTTTCCGGATTTTATCAATACGAATTCCAAGAACGGAGATAAGGCGGGCTTCGTATCCAAGGAAATTCTGAACAGATAAGACTCTGAATTTCAATCCTATATTATCGGAAGAAATACAAAAACATTATATAATAACAATTTTAAAACCATTCAACTATGATGACAAATCTATTGTTAGACATTACATCAGCCACCATCGACTGGTCGAGGGCGCAATTCGCACTCACAGCCATCTACCATTGGCTATTCGTGCCGCTCACCCTGGGACTGGCAGTAATCATGGGCATTGCCGAAACATGTTACTACCGCACCAACAAACCGTTTTGGAAGCACGTAACCCGTTTCTGGCAAAAACTCTTTGGCGTGAACTTCGCCATGGGCGTTGCCACAGGCATCATCCTGGAATTTGAATTCGGCACCAACTGGAGCAATTACTCCTGGTTTGTGGGCGACGTATTCGGCGCTCCCCTAGCCATAGAAGGCATCCTGGCATTCTTCATGGAGAGCACCTTCGTAGCCGTAATGTTCTTCGGCTGGGATAAGGTGAGCCGGGGCTTCCACCTTGCCTCCACCTGGCTCACGGGACTTGGAGCCACCATTTCTGCCTGGTGGATTCTCGTAGCCAACGCCTGGATGCAATATCCGGTGGGGCAGGAATTCAATCCCGACACCATGCGCTTCGAGATGACCTCGTTCCTGGATGTGGCACTCTCGCCATTCGCCATCAACAAGTTCACCCACACCGTCACCTCATCCTGGATCATCGGAGCCACCTTCGTGGTAGCCGTAAGCTGCTGGTATCTCCTGAAAAAGAGAGAAACCCAACTTGCCAAGGCGAGCATCAAAATGGGTGCCGGCGTAGGACTCATCGCCACCCTGCTGGCTGCGATGACCGGCGACAATTCCGCCTATCGGGTGGCACAGGTGCAGCCAATGAAACTGGCTGCGATGGAAGCATTATATAATGGTGGAAAGGGTGAGAGCCTTACGGCGATAGCAGCCGTTCATCCCTTCCGGCAGCCCGATTACGAAAACGAGCAGGAGCCAGCCATGCGCATCGCCATCCCTAACATGCTCTCGTTCTTAGCCACCCGCACAGCCGATGGCTACGTGCCAGGTGTGAACGATATTCTCAAGGGTTACACTAAAGAGGATGGCACCCGTGAACCATCCGTGCAGGAGAAGATAGCCCGGGGAAAGAAGGCGATTGTTGCCCTGAAAACCTATCGCGAAACCAAGGCGAAAGACCAGCTGCCAATCTTGAAGGAGAATATGAAATACTTCGGATATGGTTACATCAAGGACGCCAAGGAACTGGTACCGAGCATCCCAATCTGCTTCTACGCCTTCCGCCTGATGGTGGGAGTAGGCTGCCTGCTCATCCTCTTCTTCGCCCTCAGCCTCTTCTTGGTTTATAAGAAGGAAATCGCCCAATACCGATGGTTCCTCATTTCCGCCATCATCATGATTCCGCTGGCTTACATCGCCTCAGAATCGGGCTGGATAGTAGCAGAAATCGGTCGCCAGCCTTGGACCATCCAAGACCTGCTGCCGGTTAGCGCCGCCATCTCCGACATCGAGGCAGGCAGCGTGGCCACCACCTTCTTCATCTTCCTGGCACTCTTCACCACCATGCTTGCCGTAGAAATCAGCATCCTGGTGAAGCAGATCAAGAAAGGACCGGAATACGATTAATCTCTCTGATAATCAATGTTTTTCAGAAAGATTTCGAAAAGAATCATAGGATAGTTTTTCAGTAAACAACAAAACCCGAAAGTATTATGACATACGAATTTTTGCAATCATACTGGTGGTTCCTCGTATCATTATTAGGAGCCCTGCTGGTGTTTCTCATGTTTGTACAGGGAGCCAACACCTTGATTTTCTGTTTGGGAAAAACAGAAGAAGAGCGTCGTCTCATCATCAACTCCACGGGACGAAAATGGGAGTTTACCTTCACCACGCTCGTCACCTTCGGCGGAGCCTTCTTCGCCTCATTCCCGCTGTTCTACAGCACCAGTTTCGGCGGAGCCTACTGGCTGTGGATGATCATCCTGTTCTCGTTTGTGATTCAGGCCGTGAGCTATGAATTCCAGAACAAGATAGGTAATTTTCTTGGACCAAAGACCTTTCAGATCTGCCTCATCATCAACGGCATCGTGGGTCCTCTGCTTCTTGGCGGCGCCGTAGCCACCTTCTTCAACGGCAGCAATTTTCTGATAGACAAGGGCAATATTACCAACGGTCTGCAACCCGTTATCAGCCGTTGGGCAAACGCCAGTCATGGTCTCGATGCCCTGCTCGACCCATGGAACGTGGTACTGGGACTTGCTGTACTGATGCTAGCCCGCATCCTGGGCATGCTCTACATCAAGAACAACATCGAGCACCAGCAGATTCAGGAGCGCTGCACCCGCCAGTTGCCATGGAATGCCCTGCTCTTCCTATTGTTCTTCCTGCCATTCCTCATCAGATTGCTGGTAAAGGATGGATTCAGCACGGCAGCAGAAGCAGGAATGAGCGCAGTATCTTCAGACAGTATTACGCTGGAGAGTATGAAGTATCTTCACAATCTCCTGGAGATGCCAATCCTATCAGCCCTATTATTAATAGGAATAGTGCTCGTACTCTTCGGCATTTACAAGTCATCGAGAAGCGTGCAGTATAGAAAGGGAATCTGGTTTACAGGCATCGGAACCGTGCTCACCGTGCTGGTTCTTCTGCTGATAGCCGGCTGGAACAACACCGCCTACTATCCGTCGAACATCGACCTTCAGAGTTCGCTCACCCTCGCCAACAGCTGCAGCAGCGAGTTCACGCTCCGCACCATGGCGATAGTTTCCCTCCTCATCCCGTTCGTGCTCGCCTACATCGTCTTCGCCTGGCGTGCCATCGACCGCAAGCGCATTACGCAGGAAGAAATAGAGCAGGGAGAAGCGTATTAAAATAAAGAACACAAACGCATATCAACCGAATCCCGAAGCATTTTCCATGTTTCGGGATTTTTTATCACCAATCTTTTGTCACTAATCTTTTGTCCATCCAAATAAAAGCAGTATCTTTGCAGGCATGAAACAGGAAATCATAGATAAAATCAATCGATTGGCAAGCCAGAATGAGCCTTTTCTCTTTGTCATCAACTATCAGGGAGACAAGGCCTTCATCCGCTTGCTATCCGATATAAATCCCGAAGAATGCCTCTTCGATTTTGAAGGAAGAGGAAACCTTTCTCATGTCTGGAAAGAGACTTCGGAGGAAGGGACTTCGGAGGAAGAGACTTGGAAGGAAGAGATTTCGGAGGAAGAGATTTCGGAGACCACCTGGCAGATAGAACCCCCACTTTACGAGGATTACGAGCGAAGCTTCAACATCGTGAAGAGCAACATTATGGCGGGCAACAGCTATCTTACGAATCTCACCTGCCGGGTTCCCGTGAGCTGCAATCTTTCATTAGAAGAAATTTTCCATCGTGCAAAAGGAAAGTATAAACTGCTGCTCAGAAGAAAGAGAAATCAAGCAGAAGATAAAGCTCATCTGAAAGAAGAAGAATCGCAGAATAAAGCTGATAAGATGGAAGAAGAATTTCAGAACAAAACTTATCCGAAAGAAGAGAACATCGAAGAGATTTCAAATCCTTTCGTCTGCTTTTCGCCCGAAACCTTCGTCAGAATCAAGGGCGGAAGAATCTACTCCTATCCGATGAAGGGAACCCTGGATGCATCCCTCCCCAATGCCGAAAAACTGCTGATGGAAGACCAGAAAGAAGCGGCAGAACACGCCACCATCGTAGATTTAATCAGGAACGACCTGAGCCGGGTGGCAGAGAACGTAAGGGTGGACAAATATCGTTACATCGACGTGCTGCATACCAACAAGGGCGACATTCTGCAAACCAGTTCAGAAATCAGCGGTCGCCTGCCCGAAGATTACCCGCATCATCTGGGCGAAATCCTCGATGCCCAACTCCCAGCCGGTTCCATCACGGGTGCCCCGAAAGATAAAACCATGCAGATTATTCAAGAGGCAGAAGGCTACGACCGCGGCTTCTACACGGGCATCATGGGAATCTACGACCAGGGCGAACTCAATTCCGCCGTCATGATTCGATTCGTCGAAGAAGAAGCTTCGCCTTCCAAGACAGAAAAAGGAAAGAATTCTGAAGTAAGCCGAGAATTGTATTTCAAGGCAGGTGGCGGTATCACCTCGAAGAGCGATTGCCGGAAGGAATACGAAGAAGTGATTCAGAAAATCTATCTTCCGATTTAAGAAAATCCATCTTCCGAATATTAGGAAATCGATTACACAAAAAATTATGAGAATTATGAAACAGCAATTTGTAGAAACGATAAAAATCAAGAACGGCAAGGCGCTGGCCCTGCCCTATCATCAGGCAAGAATGGAGAGAACCATCCGCAGGTTCTTCCCATCCCTCGCAACTGAAGAAATAAAACTCTCATCCCTCATTTCCCCAAATGAGGAAATGCACCTTTACAAGGCACGAGTGGTTTATGGTGCCCAGGGCGTGGAAGCCATCGAATACGCCCCCTACAAGATGAAGGAGATTCATTCCCTCAAGGTGGTAGAGGATAACAATATCGACTACACCTACAAGAGCACAGACCGAAGTGCGCTCAACGCCCTGGTAGCCCAGAAGGGCGATTGCGATGAAATCATCATCGTAAAAAACGGCCTCATAACAGACACCTCCTTCACCAACCTCGCCCTTTTTGATGGCAAGAAATGGCTCACCCCCAAGCATCCCCTGCTCCAGGGAACCAAGCGTGCCCAGCTTCTGGAAGCCGGCATCATCGAGGAAGCCGACCTCACACCAGAAGACCTCAGAAAGGCGGAAAAAGTGAGCCTCTTCAACGCCATGATAGATTTCGGAGAGCGGGAAGTAACCGAAATTTTCCTACCGGATTCAGCCGATTAAGTTGATAAAACTCACCATTAAAAAGTCCCACAGATTTACACAGATTCATTCTTGCCATAATCGGGAGAAGGATTTCCCCCAAATATCCAAACAAAAAATCTGTGTTAATCTGTGAAATCTGTGGGACAAAGAAAATCCTACAGCTCTTAGTGCTTATCAGAAAGAAGATTATGATTCATATTTATTTTATCTCAATCTCCCTCATCAGGAATAGATACCCTCAGCATCAGGAATAAATCTCCTCATCATCAGGAAGATTTGATTCACTTATTACAGAGAAGATTCACGCCCACAAAACTACTCATTTTTTGATAAACCACCAAGAAAAAGCCCCGAAAACTTTGCTTATTCCAAATAATAATCTTAACTTTGCGGCATAAAACAAAAAATGGTTTCGATTATGGCAAAAATAGAAAGACAAAAGCGAATCTATCGCAAGCACATCCCTTACGGAATGCAGAACTTTGAGGATGTAATGGAAAGAGATTGTTACTATGTTGACAAGACCCCATTCATAGAGAAAATAGAAGAATCTAACATGTATTTCTTCTTCATTCGCCCTCGCCGTTTCGGCAAGAGCCTTACCCTCTCCATGCTCGAAAACTATTACGACATCAACAAGAAGGATAAGTTTGAAAGCCTCTTCGGCAAGCTTTACATCGGAGATAATCCTACCCCTGAACGCAACAGCTATCTCATCCTTCACCTGAATTTTGCCATGATTTCAGCAGGATTGGATAATTATAAAAAAGGACTTGATGCCCATTGCAACAACAAGTTCAATTCCTTCTGCAGCAGATACGCCCACCTTTTGCCACCGGACACAAAGGAAGAGATGAACCAGAAGGAAGATGCCGTTTCCCAATTGGGATTTCTATGCGATAAATGTGCTGAAGCAGGCTTGAAGATTTATCTCTTCATCGATGAATACGACCACTTTACCAATCAGATTCTTGCCCACAAGGAACATGAAACCCGATATCGCGAACAGACTCACGGCGAGGGATATCTGCGACATTTCTTCGACACAATCAAGGGAGCCGCAGGAGATTCATTGGGCAGAGTTTTCGTTACAGGAGTAAGTCCAGTAACCATGGATGATCTGACCAGCGGTTTCAACATCGGTACCAACTATTCCCTATCCCCGGAGTTCAACGAAATGGTGGGGTTCACCGAGGAGGAAGTGCGCCAGATGCTGGCCTATTACGCCAGCGTGCTGCCATTCCGCCATAGCGTGGATGAGCTGATAGAAGTGATGAAGCCATGGTACGACAATTATTGTTTTGATAATTCAGAATGCGAAAAGGCTACCATCTACAACCCCGCAATGGTACTCAACTTTACGGACAATTACATTCAAAGCAATTACGAGATTCCAAAGAAACCATGTGAAGTAATCCCAAGTACAGACGAAGTAATCTCAAGTACAGACCATGAGATTGTTCGCCAGCTCATCTGCTACGCCAAGGAGTTTTCCCACGATTCCAATATCATAGAAGATATAATGACCAAGGGATTCGCCTTAGGGAATCTATTGGATATTTTCCCTGCCAACAGCATCAACACCCCCGATGGTATTCTCAGTTTACTCTTCAATTTAGGTATGGTTACGATAGACGGAACCTACCAGAGCTACACCCGATTTGTGATTACTAATGAGGCGGTGCGCAAGCAGATGCAGACCTTAATTTAATTAATGAGATAAATACGCCTGCCAAAAGATCAGGATTTTTCTAAAGATTAGAGTTAAAGATCGTGATCAGACTCCAAGTTTTCTGAAAAGTTTTAGTACCTTTGCAGATTGACTTCGGTCAACATGCGTAAGGAACGCATGAAAGGTAAATTTAAAAACTTAGCTGATGGCAGTATCTGAAGATAGAAAGTTTACGAAAGAACAAGTCTATACTCTACTTGAAGGAGCAAAGGGCAAGACTCTAGGTGAGGTTGACAAATCCCACCAGTTTGCTCGTACCTTAGAAAGTAAAAAGATTACAGGTATCGCTGGAGACGTAATAGAACAATCTGTTTTCGGTTATAAGAAAGACAGCAAACAGGAATGTGATATTGAGATTGATGGTGTTCTTACGGAAGTTAAGACCACTGGAGTTCGTGTACCCAAGAGAGACCTGAAGAATGTAAGCGGAAAAAAAGGAGAAGCTTATAATGTTTACCTAGGTGCAAAGGAAGGTATCAGTATTACACATGTTACCTTTGAGCCTCCAATACAGACAGACTTCAACACCTCTCATTTCTGGGAAAAAACAGAACGGCTTTTAATTATATTTTATGAATATAAATCATACGAAGTTGTGCCTGCTTCCGGCTATGCCAAGTTCCCGATTGTTGACTACTGCTACAATTCTTTCTCGCAAGAAGAAAAAGATAAATTACGAAACGACTGGGAGATTGTCAGCAACCACCTGCAACAAGTTTATCATGATTATCTTGATGAAGAAAAGCGTAACGAACAATTGGTTGGTTTCACCCACCTTCTGCGTCCGCAACTATTGCTGATAGAGCTGGTGCCTGGATTCAAGCAAACTGCAAAAGGTTCTTACCAGAAGCCACGATACAGATTGAAACAAACTTTTGTTGACTATATTGTACGAGGTCACTTTGATAAAAGCAGGGCAAAGAACGAAATTGTATTGAAAGAATCGTTTTCCAGTTTCGCCCAGTTAGATGCTCGCTGTCATGCACTTACATTAATATATAAGGGTAAGACTCTGCCTGAGCTAAGAGAAATGCTTGGAATTGATGCTAAAGTCAAGGATATTTCAGCTAAATGCGTTATCCGCATGTTCGGAACCGATTGCAATAGGTTAAATCAAATCTCAGACTTCAACAAAGCCGGTATCATAGCAAAGACCATCACGATTACCCCCCAAGGTGGAAGAACAGAGGACATGAAACTCAAGCACATCGACTTTGAAGAATGGGCAGATAGAGATGCAGACTTTGAAGATTCTGATGTGTACGATTACTTCTGTGAGCACAGCTTCCTCTGCCCTATCTTCTGTGAGCATGATAGTAAAGACCCGAGCAAGACTGTTTTTGAAGGTTTTAAACGCTTTGCCTTTGATGAAGATTTCATAGAAAATGAAGTGCGACGCACTTGGGAAGATTCCAGAAATCTGATTCATAGAAACGAACTGGAATGGGAATACGTTTATGACAAACAGGGTAATAAACGTATGAATAGTAGCGGTTCCTATATGGGAGCCCCAAATTTTCCTAAGTGTTCCGAATATAAAGTGTTCTTCCGAGGAGGAGCTAATATTTCGACAGAGAAAACAAGAACAGAATGTGTGAACGGCATAAGAATGCTGCCACAGTTTTTCTGGCTCAAGGGTTCATATATTGCTAATAAATTACAAGAAATACCATACATATAAAAATGTCTAAAAATACAATAAAGGTAGTAGAACTTTTTGCCGGTGTAGGAGGATTCCGCATCGGTTTGGAAGGAGCATCAGATGCCTATGAAACCATCTGGAACAACCAGTGGGAACCATCAACCAAACACCAAGATGCTTCGCTCGTCTATAGAGCACGTTTTGGCGACAAAGGTCATTGTAACAAGGATATCAATTTGGTCCCTACAAATGATATTCCTGATCACGACCTGCTGGTCGGAGGCTTTCCATGTCAGGATTATTCTGTAGCATCAACTCTTAGCCGCTCTGGCGGAATTGAGGGAAAGAAGGGTGTGCTTTGGTGGCAGATTTATCGAATATTAAACGAAAAGGGAGATAATCGTCCAAGTTATATTTTCTTTGAGAATGTTGACCGTTTGCTCGGCTCACCAGCCAAGCAGCGTGGACGTGATTTTGCCATCATCCTTGCTTCACTTGCTGACCTAGGTTATACTGTAGAATGGCGAGTGATCAATGCTGCAGATTATGGAATGCCTCAACGCAGACGCCGTACCTATATTGTAGGTTATCGTGAGGATTCAAATGTTTCAAGGCAAGTACAAGAGTTGAAAGACTGGGTGCTTTATGAAGGCGTACTGGCAAAGGCTTTTCCTTTTAAGCCAAAAGACAAAACCATCTCTGAATTCGAGATAGAAGGAACTATTAAGGAGGTTTCTGACAATTTCAACAAGGAAGGAAAAGACAGTCCATTTGGGAATGCCGGCATCATGCGCAATCGCAGCGTATATTCTGTTGATGCAGAAGCTGTTTACGAGGGTCCAATTATGACACTTGGCGGCAATATCGTTGATGAGTCGCTGGTTCCCGAGGAGTTCTTCATCCCAGAAGAGGAAGTAGCAAGATGGGAATACGAAAAGGGAGCCAAGAAAATAGAGCGCACAACAAAAGAAGGATTCAAATATCTTTTCTCAGAAGGTGGAATGGCATTCCCTGATTCCCTGGATAAGCCATCACGCACCATTATCACAGGCGAGGGCGGTGCTGCTGCTTCACGCTTCAAGCATGTTATCAAGACCCCATCTGGCCGCTACCGTCGCCTGATTCCTATTGAGTTAGAGCGTCTGAACATGTTCCCGGACAATCACACCTTGCACCCAGATGTTACGGATGGCCGCAGAGCCTTCCTGATGGGAAATGCTTTGGTGTGCGGAATCGTACAGCAAATTGGCAAAAGCCTTTATCGTTTCATCTATGAGAAGGAACCAGCTTCCACTCACCCTATAGATGTTAAGCGTGACCCTCAGCCAAAGCTAAATCTTGACTTATTCTCAGAAACGAATCCTGAGTTGAAAATAAACAAGCCAAAGAAGAGCTACACTTTGGATATGAACAAGAGTCTGTTAGTAGGCTTTGTCAAGGAAGATAATACTGATTATTTCCTGGATGGTGGTCAGACAAAGATTTACTATACCGGTAAGACCAAGTCTTTTCCATCAACCGTGGCGCTGAACAAGCTCTACTATTTCATGCCTTACATCAAAGGCAAGGGTGTCAAGGATTTGTATCTCATCCGCATAGCCCGCATAGGCAGCAAGGCAGAGATTCATCCCGAGTCAGACGACAGAGACCCACGCCTTGTGTTTGAGTTGGAATATCTTGAGAGCTTGCCAAACTATATGATGCTGAAGCCTAACATCTTCAACACCTATAGAAACACAGTTCTCGGAAGAGTGATGGGGGATAAAGAATAATTCTATCCCCCATCCATTAGAAAGAGAGTTAACTAATACTGTTTTACTAAAAGTAAAATCAATAAAAGAAGAAATAAAAATGGCAAAATTTCAAATTTTTCAATACCTGTTTCGCCCTGTAATGGAGAATCAGGCAGGACTACCAGCAGAGGTTTTTCAGGCAGTCAATGTTCAAGATTCACTTACCAGAAAGCAGGAATTGTTTGGTAATGTACTTGATGATTTAGCATGTGAGCAAAATGAACAGGAAAAGTACTATCAATTCAATGGAGAAAAATTTAAATACCGCTCGTTTATCAACCAAGGCGATATTTATGTAATACGCATTGCAAATAATAAAAAGGCAAAGCTTGAAGCAGACTTCAATGTCTCTGAATTTGACAATCATCCTTCATGTTTAGTTATTATTGACAATCGTAAAGACCGTCAAATCATTGCTATCGAACGCAATGTAGCATTCTCTAAAGCTAGTATGGTTGCTGATATTTTGCAGAACACTTTTCGTTTAAAGTTGCTCTCAAATCGCCTAACCCTTGACATAGCCGGCAAATTTCATACAGCAGAGTTTTGGCAGGTAAGAAATTCAAGTATGAATCTAAAGGGTATCGATTATGTTGATTTTCCATTTGGTTATCCAAATCTTCCTGCAATAAGCGACCTTGTTGGTGAATATTTCACCGACTTAGCCAAACGTACTAATAGTGAGCCGACTTTGCATCTCCAGGGACAGAACCATGAGAGCGTAAATCTTGACCCTAATGACATTTGGTTACTGAATGCTATCAAGGCTTGTGCTGCAAGTGGAAAACCAATCCTTATCAAACCTAAAGGAAGCCAGGTTAGAAAGATTGGAGTAGAAAGCCCTGTAATTGAGGAAATTGCCGATATTGCCGTCAAGGAACTCAGTTCGCATGATTTGTTTGACTCCAAATTTAATTTGATTGTAGAATTCCTCAACAAAATTAAACTTGTGTATGAATAATCTGGAATCAAGAATGCTGGAAATCTTCCTCGCCGACCAGTTGTTCTGTTCGTTTTATCCAGCTCTTTGCCTCATGGAAGAACAGCACCAAGCGCCATCGCCAATAAAAGTATGGATGGGAGCCCTGCAAATAAAGCAAAAAGCAGAACATTTTTGCAGGGCAGACCTCATCATTGGTCGCATGTTTGCTGATAAGTCTGAAATTGAGGCATTGTGCGAAGAAGCGGTATTGTTCTACATGATCATAACTGCTGGTCGGGAGGATACCCAAAAACCAACAGCTTTGAAAGATGCACTAGCCCAACTGCTGCTAAAACATGGAGAACTGTGGCAGACCTTGTACAATGAAATAAGAAAATCAGAACAAGAAGAAGAGTTGAAAGGCTACTGTATTGATTCATGTGATTACAGCAAGAAATTAGATCAACTTGTCTCCCTCATGCAGAAAGAACTGGATTCCTTAAAGGAAAACAATCCAGACTTGAAGCAAGCAAAGGAAGTTGTAAGAACAATCGTTGATAATTGCATGGGGCTTACAAGTAATACCATAGAAGGAATCCTAGTCCCATTGATGAGTACCAACGAGCAATACAACTTTGCTTTTAGTGAGGATGTAAATCGTTTGAAAGAGAAACTGGAATCTAAGACCAAGACCAATTTCAATTTCGAAAAACTTAACGACATTCACAACAATGAACAAGTTCATATAGGCAAATAAATTATGGCAGATATAAAAATGGATTTTAATGGTAACGTGAATATTGAAAAAATGTTTGATATTCACGACAACCAAAAGGTAACCATCAACAATAATACGGCTGATCAGGAAGAACCAAATAACATTCAGAAAGAAGCAGCAAAAGCAAACAAGACCATAGATGCAACAAACCTGGAAGAAGCTGCCAAGAAAGAACTCTTCCGCTTTGTGCACCCTGCTCTCGAAGAGGAGGAAGAATGGAGAGTGCATCGCGAAGTTGAACGATTGGTGAAGCGATTTGATGTGCAGGAAATCTGCATGCGGCTGAACCAGCTGAAAAAGGAGGGTAAGGTGCTGCTGCCTCAAAACACGAGAAACGCCCATGAAGAATTGATACGCATGGGGATGCCGACGGGAAAGGCGGGATTCGAATACAAGACTTTCTGCAAATACTATCATAAAGATTAGAAGATGACGGAGACTGGTATTTGCTGATATGAGTAATGCTTGCTAAAAGCGACCGATACTTGATTTTTGTTCAGGTATCGGTCGCTTTTTTTGTACCCCTATGCCAAGAATGCGATTATACGTAGAGAGAATATCAGAGAAAAACTGAGAACTTTGGAGAACTTTAGAGAACTTCGGAGAAGGCCTTTTTGAAAAGCATTGATGCTATGTTTTTTCTTCCTACTTTTGCACCCGTCGGAGATACAAGGCAAAAGCCGGAATGGTTCTGGCTTATCTTGAATCATCTCCGTATTCTTTATTGTTATGAACGCAAAATTGATGCGCGTGGTGCAGCAGGGAGAGACCTTCGCTGTGCAGAGTCAGAAGAGTGAGAACGGACAGCTCATGAAATGCAATATCGTGCTGCAGGAAATGGGCGGAAAGTTTGAGAACCAATACGTGGCTACGATGCTCGGAAACATAGCCACGTTTAAACTGGCACCGGGCGACGTGGTGGCAGTGACGCTCAGATTTTCTACACGTGAATATAACGGACAGGTGTTCCAGGATATTCTCCTCACAGACATGTATAAATTGAATTGATTCACAGTCAGTTTTATTAGTTTTTAATTATTAACCGAGTGGAGTGAGTGAAGGAATCTCCGGAGGTAAGTAGCGCTACGTTTCTCGCTTTCTTTGCTCTTAAATTCACTAAGGTTATGAAAAAGGATTTTAATGACATCCACAAGTTGATGAACTGCCAGCACACTCAGAAGAGCGGCATGGCTTATTACGATGATACTCATTATTTTCTGTTTGCACCCGATAATCCCGTGGTGGGCAGCATGCCCCGCTTCCATCGTCTCGGCATTGCACAGCAGTTGAACGACGGCTCCTTCGAATTCGTTCCGAAGCCGCAGCTCAAGACGCAGTCGCTGCTGATCAAGAAACTGGCGCACGGTCGTGTGTCGAAGACCAAGGATGGCGCCATCCAGCTCACCCTGAAGGTTTACTGCGATGAGGGTGTGAACATCAGCGAGACAATTGCTGCCGAGGCTCTGATGGCACGAGATGCCATCGTGGAGTATCAGCTGAAGAGATAGAACAAAGAAGGATTTGGGGCTTTCTAGAAGAAGAGGAATAAAAGGAAGAGGAATAAGAAGAACAAAATCTTCCAATATTCCAGTTCTTCCAATATTCCAAAAAGGGTATTTCAAGACAAAACCTCTTTTTATAGATTCTATAACTAATTAATATATAGATAGTTATATAAAGAAAGAAGAGAAAGGAAATCCTCAAAAAAATAACTGGAAGAACTGGAATTGGAAGATTTTCCAAATCCCCACTTCCTCTAGAAAGCTCATTATCAAACTATTATCGAAAAATGAACAAGACAAAATTGAAGTACGACATTACAAAAAACGCCGCTCCGAAGATGCCAAAACTGGGAAAAGGCACCGAATGTGTGCAACTTTTGCTCTCTCAGGTATCAAAAGACATGCACGAACCCCTTGTTCCGATGCTCTTCCCTATTCTTGGAGCGCAGGTCAGCGGCACGGAATTTCAGTATCCCGACCTCAGTTGGAAGGAATCATGTGGCATGATGGCCAATCTCGTTGCCGATTCGGGCTGCAACAAGGGACAATTGGGAAACTTAGTGGAAGCCATCTGCCGAAACTTTCGAGAACATGATGAGAAGGAATTGGAGAAACTCGTGGAGTGGCAGAAACAGATAAAATCCAAGTCGGCCAACAAGGAAAAGCCTGTAAGACCCGACGTGAGTTTCTGGTTTCCACCTGCCGATGTAACCAATGCCGCCTTTATCCTGAACGCCATGGGATGCGAGAACCTGGGCGAGAGAACGCAGTACCTGAATCTGCCCGAGGTAGAGATGGCCGACAGGATGTGCGGCGGGCATAAACAAATTTCGCAGATGCTGCGCAATATCTACGACCGCCAACGCTCGGGAGCATTAAGAGCTACAGCCGATGGCGTGACCGGTAATCCGGTGCTCCGTGCCAACCTCACCATCTCCTCCACTCCGTATGCTGCCCGTAAGTTCTATAAGAACGAACTCTTCAATGGTACATTCGGGCGAATGGTGTTCTCGTATAAGGCACGAATGGGACGTGACGGCAGAATTCCGAGACAGGGAAAATATGATGAGGCTTTCTATAAGAAGCTGGATGAGTATATTGTGAAGCTAAGCATCTGCAAGGGCAGGTTCATCATCAAGCCACTGAATAAACTTACTGACCAGCTGGCTCAAGACATGGCTACACTTGCCGATTTAACTGACGACGATGTTTTCTGGGACATTTCGAAGCGTTCCATCGTGTCGGCGTGGAAGGCGGGTTGCCTGCTCTGGGTGCTGAATAACCAGACTTGGACGAAGTCGATAGGCGAGCTGGTGGAGTGGCTGGTGTATCACGACCTTTGGAGCAAAGCGCAGCTTTTCGCAGATTTGCTGAACCAGGATGCCGACTCGGTGAGCGAGGCTCAGAGAAGAGGGCCGAAGAACCTGCTCGATGATCTGCCTAATCCATTTAACGAGGCGCAACTTGAAGCACTCCGCATTTCGCAGGGAAAGACGAAGGAGGGCACGAAAAACCAACTTTACAAGTGGGTGTATCGCAAGTTCATCACCTATTGCAACCAGACGGGGCTTTACACGAAGACGCAGGAGTATCTTACGGGGTCGCCGGGAGCTAAGGTTAAGAGTGAGATGAAATGATGATTTGAACATAAATGAATTTAGATTTAGTTTTTATGGAGAAATATGAGATTCAGAAGCTGCGCGACCTACCTATTGAGGGGGTCGCCGAGCAGCTGGGGATGGTGGTGAAGCGGCACAAGGCACTCTGCCCTTTTCACGCCGACCACCATGCCAGCCTCTCGTTCAATACGAGGAGAAACAGCTGCAGATGCTATGTCTGCATGGGGGATTCCGTGGGCACCATCGACCTGGTGATGAAATACCTGGGGAAGGATTTCCTCTCGGCTTGCCGATGGCTTGCTGAGGTGAATGGGGTTTATCTAGAAGATTCGCACTCGAAGGTGGTTCCTTCCTCTTCGCCCGCCTCCCTATCCTCTTCCTCCTCGGGTGCATCTTCGGAAACATCCTCGGAAGATTCTCTGGATGCCTCCCTATCCTCTTCCTTCGATGCCGGGAAGTATGCGAGATTCTTTGAGCATCCCTGGCTCAACGGGGCGGCTAGGAGATTCCTTTTCGAGGAAAGAAGGATTGATGAGAGAGTGGCGAGATGGTGCAGATTGACGTCGTGGACGGATAGAAAGGGCGTGAACTGGCTGCAGATTCCCTACTTCGACATGGAGGGGAAGCTGATCGGGATTCAAAACCGAAATCTGGATTATAAGAAGAATCAAGAGAAGAATGTGGATTCAAAGGGTTCTTCAAGCCCAGAGGGTTCTTCAAGTTCGGAGGATTCGAAGGATACTGAGGATTCAAAGGATGCTCCTCGCTTCCGCTTTCCTTATGGTGCCCGATGCAGCATCTATAATCTTCCCGTGGTGAAGATGCTGAAGCCGGGCGAGAAGCTTTTCATTACGGAGGGATGCAGCGACTGCTGGGCGATGCTATCTGCCGGGCACAAGGCGATAGCCATTCCTTCTGCCACGCTATTGAAGCCGGAAGATAAGAAATGGCTGGTAGAGATGGGAGAACTGCTCCACACGGAGTGGCACATGTTTCCCGATAGGGATGCGCCGGGCGAAAGCCTCTTCATGCAGCTCAAGGAGATTCTGCCCCAGCTGGTGCACCACCAGTTGCCACCAGGATGCAAGGATTTCAGCGAGTATTATCTGAAAGAGAAAAAATAGAGTTAAGTAATTCCTTAAGCAAATAGAAGGATTATAATAAATTGAAGGATTATGATGATAGAAGATTTCAAGATTCGTACGTACACCAAGAAGGAACTTGCCTTGATGTACTTTCCCGAGAGTTACCCACGTACAGCCGTCAACCATCTGATGGCTTGGATTCGCCGCTGCGACCCTCTATGGGAGAAACTCCTGAAAATGGGATACTGCAAGACGAGCAAATCGTTTTCGCCTAAACAGGTGAAGACCATCTTTGATTATCTGGGAGAACCGGGATAGGGTTTAGAGTTGAGAGTTTAAAGTTGAGAGTTTAAAGTTGATAGTTTAAAATTATTAGCTTAAAATGTGCCGCCATCGCACGGCATCAGCCGCCAACGCATAACCGCTGGCGGTTGTTTTTGTATCTTTGCATCGTGATTCAGAAAGCGCTAAAAATCACTTTCCTAGTTGGAGAAAAATATTTCTCCAGTTGGAAAAATGAAAAAAGGCTTCTGGGGGAAAGCCCGGATTGCTAGTATTAACATTTTAAAATCGTATTGCTTATGAAACAGAACATGAAAGCATTCATCAAGTATCTCATCGTGGCCGTATGCTCTGCCATCGTCACCTTCCTCACCAGCTCGTGTACCGCGGGACTCGTGATCGGGAAGAACCAGCGACAGCAGCAGGAGAACAACATCTCGACAAGGGCCGACTCGAGCCACTTCGTGCCTACTATCACTATTAGGTGAAGAAGGATTGCAAATACGAAGGAACGACTAGGGAGACCAGCGATGGAATCGCTGGGAACGGGGGCCAGAGGGGGCTAGCTGGGGACCAGAGGGGCTAGAGAGGGCACACCCTGAAAGGGGGAAAGCTTTACCATTATTTTTATTATTTTATTAACAATTTAAAATTTAAGTAATTATGTCTATCAATCTGAAAGCAAAGGAAACCCTCATCCAGGTGGGTGAGTTGAAAGGTAAGTATCGTTTCGTGCTCAGTACCGAGCTTTACAGCAAGCTCCCGGAGAGCAAGGTGATCAAGGAGGCGGCTCTGAGAAGTGGCGTGAGCCGTGGCGTGATGCAGGCGTGCTGGGATGCAGCCGGCGAGGTAATCAAGGCGTGGTCAACCGAAGGCCACTCCGTAGCTATCCCAGGTCTGGGAACCATGCGATTCGGCGTGCGCGCCAAGAGTGTGGCTACCGTGGGTGAGGTGGCAGGCAGCCTCATCACCGCCCGTCGAGTAATCTTCACCCCGAACGTGGATATCAAGGATGAGCTGCAGAGAACTCCTATACAGATTACCTGCATCGACCGCAACGGTAAGGTGGTGAAGAACGTTACCTCGGGCGACAGCGGTGACGTGGAAGACCCAGACAAGGATCCAAACGGCGGCGGCACTAACCCTGGCGGCACCGGAAACGGTGATAACCCTGGCGGCGGTTCACAGTCAGGAAATACCGAGGGAGGTAATACCCAAGGCGGTAATACAGAGGGCGGCAAGACCGATACCGGCGATACCGGCTCCGAAGGCGGTGGAGATGATGTAAGCCTGTAACCGAACATCTTAGGATTACAAATCTCATTTTCCCATTCCACTCTCGATTTTCTGTTAAGTCTTTATACGCAGAATCCCCAATCCCAAGGCTCCATTGCGAGCCCCGGATTGGGGATTTTTATCATTAATAAGGAAATAGCAGCGGCAGGACGAAGGTCATCACCACGCCGATGATGATCTGCAACGGCAAACCTACCTTTACATAATCCATAAACGTGTAGCCACCCGCCTTCATCACCAGCGCATTAGGCGGAGTGGAGAACGGAGAGGCGAAGCACATGCTGGCTCCCAGGGTCACCGCAAAGAGGAAGGAGTATGGACTCACCCCCACCTGCTGGGCTGCCACCAGAGCAATAGGCGCCATGAGAACCGCCGTGGCGGTATTGCTGATAAACATCGTCATGAGCGAAGTGGTGAAGTAGATTCCTGCCAGGAGAGCCGTAGGGCCCATCGAGCCCAGGCTATCCACCAGCCCCTGCGATACCAATGCCGAAGCACCCGTCTTCTCCAGCGCCGTTGACATCGGCATCATGGCGGCTATCAGCACGATGCTCTCCCAGTTGATGGTCTTGTAGGCAGCCTCCACGTTGCGGAAACATCCGGCAAAAATGGTGAGCAGTCCGGCGATGATGACCGCCGTAACCGGAGCCACCGGGATGAAATCGAACACCATCATGGCTATCATCAGCAGCATGATGGCTGCAGCCACAGGCGCCTTGTAATCCAGCAGAACCTTGTCGGCAGCCTTCTCCGGCTGATCCAGCACCACCCAGTTGGTAGTATCGGCAGTAAGATGCGTCAGGTTGGTCCATTCGCCCTGCACCAGCAGCATGTCGCCCACGTGCAGCTTGGCGGCTATCAGATTGTCCGTGATGTATTCGTTGCCGCTTCTGCCACCCTCAGAAGAAGAGGAGCCTCCGCCTCGCTTCACACCCAGCACGTTGATGCCGAATCGCTTGCGCAGGTTGGCCTCGCCGATGCGCAGACCGGCGAAGTTGGAGGTAGGCATCACAACGATTTCCGTCAGTCCCAGGTCGTAGAAATCAATCTTCACGTCCTTCATCCTCCTCAGTCCGTAATTCTGGGCAAAGCGCTGCATCTTCTGCTCGTCACCTATTATATATAGTATGTCGTGCTCCTGAATGGTACTGCTGCTCTTCGCCATGTTCTGGTTTACGTCCTGCACCAGTCCGAGTCTCGATTTCTTCTCGTTTCTAATCTCGATGATACTCACTCCGTATTTCTTCTGGATGCTGAGTTCCTTCAGGGTCTTTCCCACGATGTTCATCGGCTCGCCGTTTTCATCCTTGGCGGCAGAAGTCCGGTTGCTTGGCACGATGTAGCGATGCAGATTGTCGAGCAGCCGGTATTCATCCACCAGGTCGTCGAGCGACTTGGTTTTCTTCTTTTTTCCGCTCTGTTTCCTGCTGAGGAAGATTTTGCTGAGCGGCATGAGCACGATGATGCCGATGGCGATGACGATGATGCCCACGGGGAAGAAGGAGAAGAAGGCGAGCGGCTTGAATCCCGCCTCGGTAAGCACCTCGTCGATAACCAGGTTGGGCGGCGTACCGATGAGTGTGAGCATTCCGCCCAGGCTTCCGGCGAAGGCGAGCGGCATAAGGAAGCGCGACGACTGCATGCCCGAACCTGCTGCCAAGCTCATGATGATAGGCATCATGAGGGCCACCGTTCCGGTATTGCTCACGAAGGCTCCGATAAAGGAGGTTACGAGCATCACCAGCAGGAAGGTGATGGTTTCGTTGCCGCGCGAGAGTGCCATCAGTTTATTGCCCGTCAGCTTGGCGAGACCAGTCTGCATGATGGCTCCACCCACCACGAAGAGGCCGATCATCATGACGACGATGGGCGAAGAGAAACCAGCCAGAGCTTCGGCTGGCGTAAGAATTCCGAAAACCAGGAGTGCTGCCAGGGCTGTGAGCGCCACGATATCGGCTCTCACCTTGCCCCAAATAAACATGGCAACCGTAATGATCAAGATAATAAGCGTTATTGTCATGCTATAAAAACTTTGATTTTAAAAAATATGATGCAAAGATACTTACTTTATTTCGCTTTTTTTACCTCTAAAATGCTAATTTTTCTAAAAATATGGCAGATTATTGGTGAAAAACTGCACTTTATTCATCAGTTTTCAGTACCTTTGCCCTCAAATCAATCAATCAAATAAAAAGAAGACTTAATAATTCATTAGAAATGAAACAGAACAATGTAAAACCAGCTGATGGCAAGCTGGGTATTATGGTTGTAGGTTGTGGTGCAGTATCTACTACATTCATGACAGGTGTGCTGATGGCCCGTAAGGGACTTACCAAGCCAGTAGGCTCAATGACCCAGTACGACAAGATTCGCGTGGGCAAGGGCGCAGACAAGAAGTATCTGCACTACAAGGACATCGTTCCTCTTGCCGACCTCAACGACATCGTATTCGGCACCTGGGATGTCTATCCTCAGAATGCCTATCAGGCAGCCATGTATGCCGAGGTTTTGAAGGAGAAGGACATCAACCCTGTGCGCAAGGAGCTGGAGCAGATTGTTCCGATGAAGGCTGCATTCGACAAGAACTACGCCAAGCGCCTGGACGGCGACAACGTGAAGGACTGCAAGACCCGCTGGGAGATGGTAGAGGCGCTACGCCAGGACATCCGCGAATTCAAGGAGAAGAACGGCTGCTCACGCATCGTGGTAGCATGGGCTGCATCTACAGAAATATACGTACCTGTGGATATGGAGATTCACGGCACCCTGGCAGCTCTCGAGGCTGCGATGAAGGCTGACGACCGCCAGCACATCGCTCCATCCATGTGCTACGCCTACGCTGCCCTTACCGAGGGGGCTCCTTTCATCATGGGTGCTCCTAACACAACAGTTGACATTCCAGCCATGTGGGAACTCGCAGAGAAGACCCAGATGCCTATCGCAGGCAAGGACTTCAAGACCGGTCAGACCCTGGTGAAGAGTGGTTTCGCTCCTATCATCGGCACCCGATGCCTCGGTTTGAACGGATGGTTCTCTACCAACATTCTGGGCAACCGCGACGGTCTCGTTCTCGATGAGCCAGCCAACTTCCACACCAAGGAGGTGAGCAAGCTCTCTACCCTGGAGACTATCCTGAAGCCAGAGGAGCAGCCAGACCTCTATGGCCACGGCAACGACGAGGACACCCAGTATTATCATAAGGTACGCATCAACTATTATCCACCTCGCAACGACAACAAGGAGGGCTGGGACAACATCGACATCTTCGGCTGGATGGGTTACCCAATGCAGATCAAGATCAACTTCCTCTGCCGCGACTCTATCCTTGCTGCACCATTGCTGCTCGACCTCTGCCTGCTGAGCGACCTTGCATCCCGTGCCGGCCGTTACGGCATCCAGCGCTTCCTGAGCTTCTTCCTCAAGGCGCCAATGCACGACTACACCAAGGGCGAAGAGGCAGTAAATAACCTCTACCAGCAGTACACGATGCTGAAGAACGCCATCCGCGAAATGGGTGGTTACGAGGCTGACGAGGAAATCGACTAAGATTTTTCCGATAAAGGACTGAAGTGGATGATTTCACCCACACGCCCTGTAAGGGCAAAAGCTTCATTACCAATACTTTAAAGCTTTTGCCCTTACAGGGCGTATGTTTATAACACCGAACAACCCAGGGCGTTGCCCTGGGCTAGGAGCTTCTGCCCTTTACCTTTCCCTTCGGCCGGTGACCGTTGGTTCAGGGCGTGTGGAGCTTACTTGCAAGGGATGGAGCATACTTTCAGAGCATATGGAGCTTACTTGCAAATATTGACAAACATTTAATAAATATCAGAAGAATGACAAAGAAAGGTAAACATACCGTATTATTCATTTGCCTGGGCAACATCTGCCGCTCGCCTGCCGGAGAGGGCATCATGAAGAGCCTGGTAGAAAAAGCAGGGTTGCAGGATGAGTTTGAAATCGATTCTGCAGGAATCGGAAACTGGCACGTAGGTCAGCTGCCCGACAGCCGCATGAGAAAATGCGGAGCCGAGCATGGCTACAATTTCAACAGCCACGCCCGCCAGTTCCAGAAGTCAGATTTCGGGAGATTCGAAACCATCGTAGTAATGGATAACGAGAACTACCGCGCCATCACCTCCATGGCTTCCTGCCAGGCTGACAAGGACAAGGTGGTGCGCATGGCAGATTTCCTGACCCACCATCGTGAATACACCACCGTGCCCGATCCATACTACGGCGACTACAGCGACTTCGAGCTCGTTATCACGCTCCTGGAAGATGCCTGCCAGGGATTGCTGAACAATCTCGTAGAAGAATAACAAAAAAGAGGATGTACCATAACTCTATGCCACATCCTCTTTTTCGTTTCTTCATAGATTTTATTCATCGGATTACGCTGAATAACAATTCCACCTTATTATATTTATACAGTAATCTCACCCGAACCATAGCAGCGATGATGATTCTCATCATACACCACGCAGAACTGGCCGGGAGCCACGCCGTGGATCGCCTCTTCTGAATGTATCATCCAGCGGCCATCTTCGAGTTTTTCGATAGTGGCTGGATGATACTCCGGCGTATGGCGAATCTTGAACGTTACCTTCTGCATCGCCACCTCGCGGGTGAGGAAATGGAAATCCTGAAGCGGGAAATCCTTCTTGTACGCCGTCTGTGGGTCGTAGCCGTGACTCACGTAGAGAATGTTCTTCTCCACATCCTTCTTGATTACGAACCAAGGACCGCCGCCGAAGCCCAGCCCCTTACGCTGGCCGATGGTATGGAACCACAAGCCCTTGTGGGTGCCGATTCGCTTGCCCGTCTCCATCTCTATCACGTCGCCCGGTTTCTCGCCCAGGTATCGGCGGATGTAATCGTTATAGTTGATCTGCCCCAGGAAGCAAATTCCTTGACTATCCTTGCGCTTGGCATTAATGAGATGTTCCTCTTCTGCTATCTCACGAATTTCATTCTTGATGTGATGACCGATAGGGAAAATCGCTTTTCGTAATTGCCAACTCTCTATCTGAGCCAGAAAATCGGTCTGGTCCTTCACGGGGTCAGGACTCGTAACGAGCCATTTGTCGCCGTTTTCATCCGTTTCGGTCTGCGCATAATGACCTGTGGCGATGAGGTCGTAGTTGTGACCCATCTTCTCATCGAAGGCACCAAACTTGATGAGCCTGTTGCACATCACATCAGGGTTCGGGGTGAATCCAGCCTTCACCTTATCCATAGTGTAGCGAGTCACCTCGTTCCAGTATTCCTGATGGCAGTCAATTACCTGCAGCTTGCAGCCATACTTGCGTGCCACGGCAGTAGCCATCTCCAGGTCTTCCTCTGAAGAGCAGTCCCATTCCTCCTTTTCTTCCGGTCCTATCTTGATATAGAAGCAGTCAGGGTGCAGGCCCAGTCGGGCAAACTCCCACACCACTACCGAACTATCCACGCCGCCCGAAAGCAGCACGGCCACTCGCTTGTCCTTTACCTCGGCAAGGAAGAGTTCGTCTCTGGTCTCCAGTTCCTTCTCTCTTGGAGTATCCGTTATCATCTTATTGTTATTATCCATTGTCTATTCGCTATTATTCATTTGTGAAGGCAAAGTTACAACAAATTCTGCGAAAAGCCGCCATCTTATGCCGAAAAATCTCATATTTCGTCTAAATGTTTTCTCTTGCGCTACATTCTCCCCGTTATTCCCTCCTTCTTCTATCGAAATTCATAATAGCAGAAATCGACTCATTCCAACACCAATTCTTTTTTGCTTTCGATTTTATCCATACCTTTGCAATCGAAATTCAGCGAAATGCAGTTATAGTAAAAATCAATAACATAGTTTAATATAAGAACATGGATATCTTAAAAAATCTGTTTTATGGCTTCCCTGACCTATGGGGAGGCGGAGTAGCCCACTCCGTGCTGATCCTGGCGTTGGTCATCACCCTGGGTTTGAGTTTAGGAAAGTTGAGAGTAAAGGGAGTTTCCCTGGGATTGGCTTGGATTCTCTTCATCGGCCTCATCTTCGGTCACTTCTCTCTCAATCTCGATGAGCATCTGCTCCACTTCCTCAAGGAGTTCGGATTGATTCTCTTCGTCTATTCCATCGGTCTGGAGGTAGGACCAGGTTTCTTCGCTTCGTTCAAGAACGGCGGCAAGAGCCTCAACCTACTCAGCATCATCGTGGTAGCGTTGAGTATCGTCACCACCCTCGCCATCTTCTCGTTCTCGGGAACATCCATCACTTCTATGGCTGGTATTCTCTCGGGTGCCGTTACCAACACCCCGGGACTCGGTGCTGCCCAGCAGGCATTCAGCGACCTGCGCCACATCGACGCCCCTTCTATCGCAGCCGGCTACGCCATCGCCTACCCAATGGGTGTGCTCGGCGTTATCCTCTCCTTTATTATATTAAGGTATGCGCTGCGTATCAACAAGAGCGAGGAGGAAGCTGCTGCCAAGCGCGGTATGGGACACCTCGAGGCGATGACCCTGAACACCTTCTCTGTAAAGGTGACCAACCAGATGGTATTCGGCGACACCATCAAGCAGATGAGAGAAATACTGAAGCGCGACTTCATGGTTTCCAAGATTATCCGCAAAGATAGCGACAAGCACGATGAGGTGGTAAACGGACAGACCAAGATCAACGAGGGCGACATCCTGCAGATTGTAGCCAACCCTACCGTAGAAGAGCCAGTCATCGCCCTGCTCGGCGAGAAGGTTCAGGTGAGCGAGGAGAAATTCGGCGAAGACCTGATTACCCGCCGCATCCGCATCACCAAGCCAGGCATCAACGGCAAGAGCATCAGCCAGCTGCAGATCCGTTCAAACCTCGGTGCCAATATTACCCGAGTAAACCGCAACGGTGTGGATCTGATTGCCACTCCACATCTGAAGCTGCAGCTGGGCGACCGTGTTACCGTGGTGGGTACCGAGCTTGCCATCGCCCATACCGAGAAAGTATTGGGTAACCAGATGAAGCGCCTCAACTACCCTAACCTGATTCCTATCTTCCTGGGCATCATGCTGGGTTGCATCGTGGCAAACATCCCATTCTTCATCCCTGGCATCAACGAGAACCTGCGCCTCGGTTTGACCGGCGGCCCTCTGGTAGTTGCAATCCTGATAGGTTACTTCGGTCCGAAGTACAACCTCGTTACCTACAACACCATTTCAGCCAACCTGATGCTCCGCGAAATAGGCATCTGCATCTTCCTGGCTTGCGTGGGACTGGGCACCGGCGAACAGTTTATCCAGACCGTGGCTTCAGAAAGCGGAATGACATGGATTCTCTACGGCGTTGCCATCACCATGATTCCAATTCTGGTGGGCGGCATCATCGGAAGATACGTGTTCCACATCAACTATTACACATTGCTCGGTGTATTGGCAGGCGCCAACACCAACCCATCTGCCCTGGCTTACGTACGTGAGCAGACATCGGCAGATGCACCATCTGTGGGCTATGCGAATGTTTATCCATTTGCCATGTTCCTCAGAATCGTAACCATTCAGATTATCATTTTCGTATTCGGATAAATAAAATATATGGAAGAAAAAAACATGAAGACCTGCGACTGCGCAGAAAAAGGCATTGACAACTGCAAGGAAATAGCAGAAACAGAACTGAGAAGAAAACTCGACTTGTTGTTACGCACCGGCAGCATCCTTATGGAGAGTGCTGCCGACACATCGCGCATCATGCGAACGATGAAGCGTGCTGCAGCTTTCCTCGGACTCGACGAACGCTACATGCACCTCTACATCAACTGGAATGTGCTGATGGTGAACTATAGCGACGAGGAGCATTCCTTCTCCAAGTTCCAGCGCTGCGAGAAACACGGCATCAACCTTACCTCCATTTCGATGGTAAGCAAGCTCACCTGGACAGCCATCAAGGACAACTATTCGCTCGAACAGTATGAGCAGGCCCTGAACGACATCAAGGCCACTCCACGCAGCTTCACCCCATGGCAGGTGGCTATAGGCGGCGGATTTGCCTGCAGCGGATTCTGCATCCAGTTCGGTTGCGACTGGCCAGCATTCTTCTTCTGTTCCCTGGCAGCCATCCTGGGCTTCCGCCTGAGAATGTTCCTGCCTACCAAGGGCTGCAACAACTATGTAGCCATCGGTATTTCGGCATTCGTGGCAACGCTGATTGCGTGGCTCACCTCGTTCCTTTCGCTCAACCCATCCATCGCAGCCGCCCTTCCGGGCTTCATGCATTCAGATACCCCTTGGCACCCGTTGATGGCGTGCGCCCTCTTCATCGTGCCGGGAGTTCCGCTGATCAACTTCGTGAGCGACATGCTCGACGGCTACATCGAGGTGGGAATGGTTCGTGCCCTGAACACCCTGCTGATGATCTTTGCCATGGCATTCGGCATTGCCTTTGCCATCCAGGTTTGCCACATCGACAACTTCGTGAAGGATCTTACGATGACTCCTCACCACGAATACTGGGAGTTCGCCATCGCGGCAGCCGTATCGGCGATGGGCTTCTCTACCATCTTCAGCATTCCTAGACGCCTGTTGCCAGTTGTGGCTGTGGGCGGCATCATCGCCGTTTGCTTCCGCAACTTCGTGAACCTGGGTCCATCCAACGGCAACATCGGTCTCGACATGGGCTTGAGCATCGGTTCGCTTGCCGGTTCTGCGCTCATCAGCGTCATCGTAATCAAGGCCCGCCACTGGTTCCACACCCCTCACCAGTGCATCACCATTCCTAGCGTCATCCCAATGGTACCTGGAGTCTTGATGTATCGTGCCCTGTTTGCCTTCATCGACATGCACGGCGTGGTAGGCGAGGTAACCGTGGGAATGAACAACCTGATCAAGGCTTCGCTCGTCATCATCTGCATCGCCCTGGGTGTTGCCATTCCAAATGTATTCTTCCGCCGCTTCATCGCCGACAACCGCAAGCGCCGACTCCTCAACATGCTGGTGGAGAGAAAGAAGAAGAATGGCGAATTCGTGGATCTGCACGAGGTGGAAATCAAGTAAGATTGTTTTTCATCTCTCACAGATTACAGGATTTATCTGATTATTTTGCCCGAAAGCAGAGCTAATTAAAATAAAAGTTTTATCTTTGCACGCGCAATTATAAGACTAGTGAAAAAAGGAAAATGGAAATACGACAACTCAAATATTTTCTGAAGGTAGCCGAGACGCTCAATTTTTCGGAGGCATCGCGCAAGCTCTACATCACGCAGAGTACCCTCTCGCAGCAGATTTCGCATCTGGAACAGGAAATAGGCTTGCCGCTCTTCGAACGTAACTCGCACGAGGTTTATCTCACCGAGGCAGGAAAGGAGCTTCTTCCCTATGCCCAGAATGCCGTAAACTGCACCATGGCATGCGTTGACCACATGAACGACCTGAAGGAGATGCTCACCGGCGAACTGAACATCGGCGTCACCTACTCCTTCAGCAACATCATGGCAGAAACGCTCATCGCCTTCCTCCATGCTTATCCTCACGTGAAGCTGAACATCCAGTACCGTTCGATGCAGGAGCTGATGGATGGATTGAAGAAGCGTGAGCTCGACCTTGTGCTTGCCTTCAAGCCAATCAAGACAGACAAGGCGATTGACAGCCGTGCCATCTTCAGCAACCGTCTGGCGGCAATCGTGAACGAGAACCATCCCCTGGCACGTCTTTCATCCATCAGGCTCTCAGAGCTGGAGCGCTACGACCTCATCCTTCCATGCAAGGGGCTGCAGGCCCGCAACGCCTTCGATTACCTGATAGAGGGCAAGGATCTCGACTTCAAGATCATGGTAGAAGTGAATAATGTGAACATCATCTTCGACCTCTTGCATCGCAGCAATCTGGTAACGGTACTTTCTGAATCCACCACCATCCTGGAAAAAGGCATGAGAGCGATTCCGATTGATGCTGCCGACAACGAGATGGATGGCTGCATCCACATCCTGAAGGATGCCTACATGAAGAACTCGGCGCAGGAGTTCATCCGTATGCTGAGCCAGAGCACCAGCATCCTCGCCAACTTTGCGCTCAAGGATATTCTGAGATAGAATCGGGAAAGGATAGAAAGCTTTTGCCTTTTCAGGGCGTACCGAGCTAAAAAACAAAGGCATGCTGAGCACAAGAATAAAATGAAATAAAGGGAAGATTGTAATTCAATCTAAAAAGGCTGTCTCCGACTTGATTGCGGAGGCAGCCTTCATTTTTTCTAATAAAAGTTCTTGCTCTTTAAAATTGAGAATGCATTATTTCTTTCGGGCGATAATGATGGTTACACCAGCCAGGATAGCAAGGATGCCAATGGCAAGCTGGAAGGAGAAACTCTCGCCGAAGATAGAGACGCCGATGATAACTGCCGTTACAGGCTCCAACGCTCCCATGATGGCAGCAGGAGTACTGCCGATGAGATTGATGGAAATCGTCATGAAGAAGAGCGACAGTACCGTTGGCAACAACGCCAGCTGGACAGCATAGAGCCAATGCATAGGAGTCTGCAGCATCTGAATCTTCTCGCCTGCAATAAACGAATAGACGAACATCGTGATGAGTCCGAACAACAGGATGTAAAAGGTGAACTTGATGTTCGACATTCCCGGATTCTTCCATTGGTTCACGGAGATGATGTAGAGCGCATAGAGCAGGGAAGAACACATCACCAGCGCAAAACCAGCCGTGCTCAACTTATCGTTTCCATCGCCCTGATAGAGCAAGCCCACTCCCGATACAGCCAGGAGGATAGCCAGGGTGGTGGACCACGTCACCTTCTCATGGAAGAATACCGTCATCAGTATCGCCGTCATGATCGGATAGACAAAGAGGATGGTACTGGCAATACCTGCCGCCATATAGTGGAAACTCACATAGAGCGTGGCAGAAGAAAGAGAGAACATGCAACCCAGCGTAGCGAGTCGGATCAAGTGTCCCCACTTTACCTTGAAACTCTCCTTGCGGAACAGCATCACCACGGCAAACATCGCCACAGCCAGGAGATAGCGGTAGATGAGTACCGAACTGGAATTGAATCCATCCCCATAAAGTTCCAACGTACCCAAAGGATTGGTACCATAACACACGGCGGCTATAACACCCGCCGCAAAGCCCTTAACTTTATTACTGCTTGTCATTGAACTAAAAATGCTTTTTTTATTTTACGAAGTTTTTTCTTATACCTCATTATATAATATCATTTCTTTCGAGAATCTATTCTGAGAATCAATATCGAGAATCTATTCTGAGAAATTATTTCGAGCTGCAAAAGTACGGCATTTTTTCGAGATAAACTAACAAAATCGTATAAATCTCTTGCCATCTTTGAGAAAATCAGCCCGATTCTTGCTCTTTATCAAAATAAATCGTATCTTTGCAAAGAATAAGCTGCACTCGGCAATTGTGAAAGCAAGCCTTCATTGCGCCATACGCCCTGAAAGGGCAGAAGCTCCTAGCCCAGGGCAACACCCTGGGTATAAAGAGCAATTAGCAATACGCCCTGTAAGGGCAAAAGCCTTATAAATTGCTAAGTGTTTTAAAGCTTTTGCCCTTTCAGGGCGACTAGGGATGGGGCAACCATTACCCAGGGTGTTGCCCTGGGCTAGGAGCTTCTGCCCTTTCAGGGCGTATGGAGTAAATCCGATGCAATTCTGCCCTTTCCCATCGACCGGTAAACGTTGGGGCAGGGCGTATTATAATAGTAGAAATCAATATTATACTAAACAATAAACATTTGTAACTATGGAACAAATTAAAAACGATCAGCTCACCGTTGAAATTTCAGCGCACGGAGCAGAACTCAAAAGCATCAAGGATGCTGATGGTAACGAATATCTCTGGGATGGCGACAAGGAATTCTGGGGCGGACAGTCTCCTCTCCTTTTCCCTATCGTTGGCGGATTGTGGAAGGGCGTTTACCGCATCGGCGACAAGGAATACACCCTGCCACGTCACGGCTTCGGCAAACTCGTAGATTTCAAGCTCGTTGGCAAGACCGGTGATCGCCTTACCTTCGCCCTCATCGACAACGAGGAGACTTTCAAGAACTATCCATTCCACTTCAACCTCGCCGTTTCCTATCGCCTTGCCGGCAACGAACTCCACATTATCTGGCACGTTGAGAATACCGACGACAAGGTAATCTACTTCCAGATTGGCGGTCACCCTGCATTCAAGGTACCAGGCTGCAAGAAGGGAGAGAAGCTGAAGGCATTCCTCAAGCTCGACAACGAGGCTCCTACCCGCCTCTTCGCTACCATCGGAGGCTGCATCGACCCTAACGCACGCGAGACTGTTCAGACCGACAACGGTATCCTGGAGGTAACAGACGAATCATTCGCAGACGATGCCTACATCTTCGACAAGAGTCAGGTAAAGCAGATTTCCCTGCTCAACGAGAAAGGCGAACCACACGTAACCGTAGAGTTCAAGACTCCAGCCGTAGGTGTCTGGAATCCGGGCAACCACGCTCCATTCGTCTGCATCGAACCTTGGTTCGGTACCTGCGACTGGGCAGAATACACCGGCGAGTTCAAGGATAAGTACATGATGAACAGCCTGCAGCCAGGTGCCAGTTTCATGAGTGAATACATCATCAGAATCGAAAAATAATATAAACATTGAACTTTGAGCTTGGAACTTTGAACTTTATGATTAGTTTTCTGCTGAAAGTTAGGGCTATTTTCTAAAAAAGTAGGGCATTTCATAAAGTTCAAAGCTCAATGTTCAAAGTTCAAAGTAAATAAACTATGGAAGAAAAAGATAATTTGCAGCTCCCCGAGAACGCATTCCGCGAACTCAAGGATGGGGAGGAATATAAGCCGCTGATGTCGCCAGACAAGGTTTATCCCGAGGTAAACGGATGGTCGGTGACTTGGGGTATCGTGATGGCCGTCATCTTCTCTGCCGCCGCAGCCTATCTGGGCTTGAAGGTGGGTCAGGTGTTCGAGGCAGCCATCCCAATCGCCATCATCGCCGTGGGCGTAAGTACCGCTACCAAGCGAAGCAAGGCACTGGGCGAGAATGTCATCATCCAGAGCATCGGAGCCTGCTCGGGTGCCGTAGTGGCAGGAGCCATCTTCACCCTGCCAGCCATCTACATCCTGCAGGCTAAATATCCCGAAATGACAACTTCGTTTATGAAGATATTCATGGCTTCTGCCCTGGGAGGAGTCTTGGGAATTCTTTTCCTGATACCTTTCCGCAAGTACTTCGTAAGCGACATGCACGGAAAATATCCGTTCCCTGAAGCTACAGCCACCACGCAGGTGCTGGTGAGCGGAGCCAAGGGCGGCGACCAGGCTAAGCCCCTGCTCATCGCCGGACTGGTGGGTGGTCTTTACGACTTCATCGTAGCCAGTTTGGGATGGTGGAACGAGAACTTCACTTCCCGTGTGGTAAGTCTGGGATGCGACCTTGCCGACAAGGCGAAGCTCGTGTTCAAGGTGAACACAGGTGCAGCCGTATTGGGATTGGGTTACATCATCGGATTGAAATACGCATTCTTCACCTGCCTGGGTTCGCTCGTGGTATGGTGGCTGATTGTACCAGGCATGAGTGTCATCTTCCACGACAGCGTGCTGAGCGCCTGGGATCCCAGCATCGTAAAGACCGTGGGTGCGATGAGTCCGGAGGAAATCTTCCGTGCCTACGCGCGCAGTATCGGTATCGGCGGTATCGCCATGGCAGGTATCATCGGCATCATCAAGAGCTGGGGCATCATCAAGAGCGCCGTAGGACTTGCCGCCAAGGAGCTGAAGGGCAAGAGCGATGTGGATGAGAACGTGAAGCGTACCCAGCGCGACATCTCTTTCAAGATTATCGCCATCGGATCGCTCGTCACCATCCTCATCACCTTCCTCTTCTTCTGGTTTGGTGTGATGGATGGCAATCTGCTCTTCGCCGTCATCGCCATCCTGCTGGTGGCAGCCATCGCCTTCCTCTTCACCACCGTGGCAGCCAATGCCATCGCCATCGTGGGTTCCAACCCTGTATCGGGAATGACCCTGATGACGCTCATCTTCGCCTCTGTGGTGATGGTGGCAGTAGGCTTGCGAGGTCCTGGCGGAATGCTTGCCGCCCTGATTATGGGTGGTGTGGTTTGTACCGCACTCTCTGTGGCAGGTTCGTTCATCACCGATTTGAAGATTGGTTACTGGCTGGGTACTACGCCTAAGAAGCAGGAGGGATGGAAGTTCCTCGGCACCCTGGTGAGTGCGGCTACCGTGGGCGGTGTGATGATGCTGCTCAACGAGACCTACGGATTCGCTTCCGGCTCTCTGGCTGCTCCTCAGGCGAATGCGATGGCTGCGGTCATCGACCCGCTGATGAATGGTGTGGGTGCACCTTGGGTTCTCTACGGCATCGGAGCCGTGATTGCCATCGTGCTTACCTACTTCAAGATTCCAGCCCTGGCTTTTGCCCTGGGTATGTTTATTCCGCTGGAACTGAACGTTCCGCTGCTGGTAGGTGGTGCCATCAACTGGTATGTTACTTCACGCAGCAAGGATGCCAAGGTGAATGCGGAGCGTGGCGAGAAGGGTACGCTCATCGCCAGCGGTTTCATTGCCGGTGGAGCCTTGATGGGTGTGGTCAGCGCCCTGCTGAAGTTTGGCGGCATTGAGGCCAGCATCGCAGACAGCTGGTGGGTTAACCCAATGTCAGAGGTCTGCTCGCTCATCGCCTACATCTGCCTGATCGGCTTCTTCATCAGAGCCACCAAAAAATAATCTGATTCTAAAAAAAATAATCTGATTAAAAAGAATAAAAAGAAAAAGAGGGTGTGTCTTGGACTTTTGACACACCCTCTTTTTCTTTTTTATCCCATTTCAGCAAATTCGGCAGGTTTCATGCCAAACTGCTTCTGGAAACATTTTGTGAAATAGCTAGGACTGCTGAAGCCCACCATGTAGCTCACTTCGCTGATGCGATAGTGCTTCTCACGCAGCAGGCGAGCTGCCTTCTTGAGCCTGATTACCTGAATCATCTCGTTAGGCGTAACATCAGCCAAACCGCGGATTTTGTTAAACAGCGAGCTTCGGCTCATTCCCAACCGTGCAGCCAGGAACGCCACGTTCATCTCCGGATTCGAGAGATTCTCCTCTATCACCTTCTCCATCTGCACCAGGAAATCATTATCAATCTTGGTTGGCGCAATCTCCTGGATAGGTTCCAGCGGCGTATGCGAAAACTTGCTCTTCAGCAGCCTGCGCATCTCTATCAGATGATTCACACTCGCCTCCAGATACTTCATCGAAAAAGGCTTTTCGATAAAGATGTCGGCTCCGCAATTCATACCTTCTGCCTTGCTGGCATCATCGGTCTTTGCCGTGAGCATAATGAATGGCAGATGACTGGTCTTCGGATTCGTTCTTACACTACGGCAGAACTCCGGGCCATCCATTTCCGGCATCATCCAGTCGCTCACTATCAGCGTTACATCACATTTGTTCAGAATGCGCAGCGCCTGCTTGCCGTCTTCTGCCGTCAGCACCCGATACGTCTTGGCGAAATGTGCTTGCACGAAGTTCCTCATGTCCTCGTCATCATCCACTATCAGCATCGTAGGACGATAACCCTTCTGGGCATCTTTCGCATCCTCTGCGGTTGATGCATCTTCAGGATTTCCGTCTGCTTCCATCACCGTTTCAGCCTCCTCTGAGATAGGATTCTTCAAGGCATCCTCTTCCTTCTCTACCACGGCATCTTCCTGGTTAACAGGCAGGGTGACGATAAACGTGGCGCCCTTTCCTTCTTCCGATTTCACCTCAACCATTCCGTGATGAGCCTCCACCAGATTCTTCACGATGTTGAGTCCGATACCGGTTCCCGGCTTGTTGTCGTGAGCCTGATAGAAGGCGGCAAAAATCTTCTGCTGTTCGTCAGGACTGATTCCCATGCCATTATCCTCTACCGAGATGATGAAATGCTCGCCGTCTTCGGCAAGTCGGCACGAGAGATGCACGTAATCACGGGTGTACTTGGTGGCGTTGGTCATCAGATTACTGATTACCTTGGTAATCGCCTCGCTATCGATGATTGCCGAAAAATCGTCGGCAGGATAATCCACCTCCAGTCGGGCTCCCTTCTGCTGCAGGGTTGGCTCGAACCGTTCTGCCACCGCATGCATCAGCTTGGAAATATTCTGCAATCGGAAATGAACCTGCAGTCCCTTCTGCTGCACCTTGTTGAAATCGAGCAACTGGTTGACAAGCGTCAGGAGTCGCTGGGCATTTCTGTCTATCACGTTCAGGGTCTGGTTCATCGCCTCACCATCCTTCACACTCTCGCTGATCTTCTGCCATTGCTCCTTCAGGTTCTCCAGCGGTCCGATGATCAGCGTAACCGGAGTACGGATTTCGTGGGCAATCATGGTGAAGAACTGCAGTCTTGCATCGCGCATCTCCTGCTCCTGCTTCTCCTCCAGACGGTCGAGTTCCTCCTGATGGCGGCGCTTCTCTCTCTTCACCCTTGACTGGGTGTAGAACCAGATGAGCCAGCCGATAACCAGCAGATACAGAATCTTGGCAGGCAACGACCACCAGAAAGGCGGATGCACCACAATCTTGAGCTTGGCTTCATTCTGCGACCACACGCCGTCGTTATTGGCAGCCTTCACTCGGAACGTATAGGTTCCGGCTGGCAGATTGGTGTAGGTGGCACGATGCTCGCTCGTAGTAACCCAGTCCTTGTCGAATCCATCGAGCATGTAGGAATAGAGGTTCTTCTCCGGAGAAACATAACTCAAAGCCGCAAACGAGAGATTGATCATATTCTCATCATACGAGAGATCCAGCTGCTCGATGTGGTTCAGCGACTCCGGCAATGTCTCGGACCCCACTTCCACGTGTTTATTGAAAAGCTCGAGAGAGGTGATTGCCACCGGAGGCACCACGTGATTGATCTTTACCTGATAAGGATAGAAGGTATTGAATCCCTGCGTAGTACCCAGATACACTCTGCCGTCAGAAGCCAAAAGGCGGGCATTCGGCATAAACTGGTCGCAGGTGAGTCCGTCATAACGGTTGAAGAGCAGCGTAGGTTCTCCGGGAATCCACTTGATGAGTCCCTTGTCAGAAGAGAGCCACATCTCATCCTGATTGATGATGATGGATGCAAAATCCTGACTAGGCGCATCGATGGCGATGCGGCGGAAGGAATCTGAGGATGGCTGATACTCGCACAATCCCATATTCGTAGCCACGAGAAGTCTGCCCTTGGAATCTTCCTGCACGCAGTTTACCTGATTGCTGCAGATAGAAGTGGTGTCATTCGCATCATTCAGATACTGCTTCCAGGTCTTGTTCCTCCGGTAGCACCAGAGTCCATTTCCCTGAGTAGCAAACCAGATGTTGCCCTTCTTATCTTCCTTGATGTCGATGGTAAGGCTATTGAATGATTTCACCATTCGGAATGCCTGATTGGTTTCATCCAGCATACAGGCTCCGCTCATGGAAGTAGCCCAGAGCTGGCGCCTGCTGTCTCTGAACAGGCAATAGCAGCTGCCGCTCAAGGCTTCATCTAAAGCAGGAAAAGGCTTCAGCGCCCCGGAAGACAGACTCATCCTGAAAACTCCGTTGCCATAAGTTCCTATCCAGAGATCATCCCCTTCAGCCAGCAATCCGTGTACATTATACCGTGCTATTGCCTGCTTGCCGGGGAAATCAACAAAGCCATCCGTTGCCGGATCAAAGCAATCCACTCCCGCATCATCGGTAGCTACCCAGATACGATGACTGGCATCCTCGGCAAATCTTCCTACCACATTACCTTTCTGTCCGCCAACTCCGGCTGAATGCATCTCGAATCGGTTTCTCATGGTAGGAGAAGGAATGTAACTTACTCCGCCATAGAAGGTTCCTATCCAGATGCCGCCCTCCTCATCCGAAGTGATGCTATACACGAATCGCTCGGCAGAACTGCGGCTCGGATTATCCACTTCCGAAACCATTCGCCAACTGCGTTTCTGGATATCGTATTCCACCAATCCATCATCGCTACCAATCAGCACGTTGATATTCCGGTCGTTATAGAGCTTATGGATGTGATGCACGGAATTGCTTACCGAGGCATTGATCAGCTGGGTGGTAGTACCATCGGTATCCACCTGAAACAACCCATCGTTCCAGGTTCCCACCAGAATGCTTCCATCCGAATTAGCGAGCATGGCTATTCCATAGAGCCGGGATGCATCTCCCTTTAAAGGTACCATCGCAAAGCTGTCATTCGCCTTATTGAGTCGGACAAGTGATGATGGAAGATGATTGCAGAGTGCCCACACTTGGTTGTTGACATCCACCAGGGTAGCCACTACTTCTCCCTTGCTTCCCTTAATCTGATAATTTCGACATTCATGGTTTATGAGATTGTATCTGAAGAGTCCCTGTCCTTGAGTAGAAACCCACACATTTCGATTTCCATCAATAGAAAAAGAAGTAATGGTGGAAGTTATCTTATCGCTTAATTTCTGAAACTGTTCGGTTTTAAAGTTAAAGAGGAAGGCACCCTTGGGAGTACCCACCAGCAGCCCTTCATCGCAGGCTTCCAGCGCACTTACATACTGGTCGAACTTCATTTGCGGGTTATAGAAATTCTGCACCTGATAGCCATCATACCGACAGAGACCGTTATCGGTACCAAACCAGATGAATCCATTCTTATCCTGCACGATGTTTCTCACGGCATTGCTCGGCAATCCCGTGTTCATCGTGATGGTACGCACTTGCGGCTCCCTCACCGCATTCCTGCTCCAGGCAGAAGCAGGCGTCATCGCCATCAGAAAGACGGCAGCTAGGATTGTTATGATCTTTCTCATTGTTCTTGTCTTTTCGATTATTGGTGCAAAATTACAAAATTATATTCAAAAGAAAGAGTTCTTAGAAAAGAAAATGACAAGAGATTAACCTATCATTATTATTTGCTGTTTACCTGATTCCATTTCGGCGGATTCACGCCCAGCAGATTCTTCACGAAGAAGTCGTAGCGCTTGTGCTCGCCATAGAGTTCTCCCATGGTATGATGGGCTCCCGGAATCACCACGAGTTCGAAATCCTTGTTCGCCTTCTGCAGGGCATTCACCACCTGATAGGTACTCGATGGATCTACGTTGTCATCTATCTCGCCTACCACCAGCATCAGAGGGCGCTCCAGCTTGTGGGCATTCTCCACGTTGCTGCACTCCACGTAACAGGAATCTACAGGCCAGCTCATCCATTGCTCGTTCCACCAGATTTTATCCATCCGGTTGTCGTGACAGCCGCAGGCGCTATAGGCTGCCTTGTAGAAATCGCCATGCAGCAATACGGCGGTAGTACTCTCCTGTCCGCCTGCCGAACAGCCATAGATAGCCACATTATCAGCATCCATATAAGGATACTTCTTGGCTGCAGCCTTGATCCAGAGCTCACGGTCTGGGAATCCGGCATCCTTCAGGTTCTTGTAGCAAACCTCCTCAAACTTCTTGCCGCGATAGGAAGTTCCCATCGCATCGAGCTGGACTACGATGAAACCGAGTTCGGCAAGCGAAGTGGTGTACCAGTTGTATGGCATGAAACTCTTAGGAGTATAGGCATCGCCCGGACCCGAATAGATGTATTCGATAACCGGATATTTCTTGTTCGGATCGAAATTAGTAGGACGCTGGATGATGCCCCACATATCGGTCTTGCCATCACGCCCCTTAGCCACAAACACCTCAGGAGCTACCCATCCGTGCTTCTTCAAAGTAGCAATATCAGCCGTCTCCAGGGTCTTGACGAGCTTGCCCGTCTGCGCATCCCTGAGCACGGTAACAGGAGCGGTATCCACATTAGAATAGGTATCCAGGAGATAACGGTAATCATAGGTATATTGGGCACTATGATTGCCCTCTTCAGGAGTGAGCGCCACCATATTCTTGCCGTCGATACCTATTTTATAATAATGTACCAGATATGGGTCCTCATTCCTGTTCACACCACTAGCCGAGAAATAGATTTCTCCCTTCTCTTCATCCACACGCTGGATGCCGCGAACAAACCATTCGCCCTTGGTAATCTGTCGGATAACCTTCGACTTCTGCACATCGTAGAGATAGAGATGATTCCAGTTGTCGCGCTCGCTCATCCAGAGCAGCTGCTTGCCATCCTTGATAAACTGACGCCACAGACGACCATAGTTCACGAAAGTATTGGCACGCTCCTCTACCACGGTACGCAGCTTGCCGGTTTCGGCATTCATCGCCAGCATCTGATAGAGATGATGACCACGCTGGTTGTACTCCATTGTCACCTCCTTGCTGTCAGGTGTCCATTGCATCCACTCCAGTTCATACTGGTTTTCTATCTGATGCTTGTCAGCCTCCACCTTCTTTCCGGTAGCCACATCGATGATGACCGGATAGTGCTGTGGCAGAGCATCGCCCGGCTTGGCATACTCCTGCTTGTGGAGAATAGGCTGCAGCTGGTCGGCAGGCGAAGATTCTACGTAGTAGGCATAGCGTTTCTCTACCGGAACACGCTTGCATACGAAGATGTGCTTGCCGTCTGGGCTCCATTGGATGCGGTTGCTGTAATAACATCCGATGGTACCATCCTGAGTAAGGATTCGCTTGGCTTCGGTATAAGGTTTTCCTGCCTCATGAACCACCACGTTGTAACCTTCGATGTAGGCTTCCATCTTGCCGTCGGGCGAAAGTACCGGATAAGCCTCCTTCTCCTCATCTACCTCCATCCAATGGCGCTCGTGGTGTCTGCCAAACTGAGGCTTGTAGGCAGGACGAGGCTTGATGCCCAGCGCCTTCTCCATCGCTTCCTGCGAATCATAAGTCTTCATCTCATCCTTATCGGCATCATAGGATACAAACTTCCTGCCCTGAGGAGTAGAAATCTGATAATGCAGTACGTGGGTGGAATCGCACCAAGCCGATGATCGTGCCCAATGGAACACGGAGTCGGCAGAGAACTGATGACGAAGAGCATAAGCTCTGTTGTAATCTTCTAATGTGCCCTGTGCTGAAGCTGTAGCTGCCGGCATCGCCATCACCAGGGCAAGAGATGCCGATAATAAAGTCTTATTCTTCATAAGCTATGATATTTTTTATTTTATGTAGATGATCTTTATTCGATTCGTACTTGATTCTTATCCAATCCGTACTTCACTCTTACTTCACTCTTACCTCATAAGGGAATCGGCGGGAAGAAGGATCGAGTGAATGATTCGCAGGAGCACCCATCACCACGAGATAGAGCGCCTTGAGAGGCTGGGACTTTGGAGCCACAAGCGAAACCTTTCCATTCATCGCTTCGCCCATCGGGCTGTAGATGCATTCATCGGTATCGGCAGTTACTCCCACCAAACCATAACGGTAACCGATGGTTCGTGCCATCTTGTCCTTGGATGCCTTGAACACCTTACCATCGGCATCGAGGGCTCTGAAATCTACAGTAACCTTCTTGCTAGCTTTCGGGATTTCCAACTTGATGGCATTGAAACCATAGTTCTCAGGAACCGAAGCTGTATCCGGACGGAGATAACCATTCTTCTGCTTCAGCATCCTGGTATCAAAGGTGCAGGCATAAGGACGGGTCTCCTTACGGGCATAATCGAAATCGAAGTTCACGAGATGACGGTAGCAGTCGAACATTTCATCATTAAACTGCTTCTGACTCATCTTATACTTCCGCTTGTAGGTAACAACCGGGTCCTCTCCTACTTTTCCCTCACGATAGAGCTGTGCGATGCTTTCCAATCCATGCTTCTCTGCCCACCATTCTATCACGTATGGCGAATGATAGATGTTGTCCAGATGCAGATAACCCTTATGGGTAAGCTGTCTGAAGGCATCGAAATGATACTTTTCATCTGTTATCCACTCTGGATTCACTCTCCAGAGCATCCATTGGGATGTCATCTCGAAGAAACCGCTACCACCCCAGGCTTCGCCCGTTTTGTCTGCCATAATCTGAAGTTGGAAACTGTGTCCCAACTCATGAGCCAGGCAGTTGAGTTTTTGATCTTGAATACGGTTAGGTGTTACCCAGAGCGCTCCGATAAAGTCATCGTAAGTTCCGCCGTAAGCAGTTCCTTCCAGCGAATAGTTCACCATCACCATCATCTTATACTTATCGCAGATGCTGCCCGGCAAAGAGAACTTCAGGGTATCACGGAAGAAGCGGTAGAACCGTTCCACCTGGGTCTGCAGATTACCCAGGTCGAAATTCATCGGCTTACCTTCGAGCGAAGGAGGATTCTGCGGATTGTCTCCGAATGGCTTTTCCCAGAAATACACGATATTCTGGGTCTGTGCACTATGTCGCCAGCACCATCTCTCATCATCCTTATTGAAATCATAGGGTTTCAGAGAGTCCGGTACGAAGATGAGTTTCTGTGGTGCAGAAACAGGATTTACGGGTCTGGTGGCAGGAGCCTCAGATGGGTCCTGCTGCGCCAGGGCTGCAATAGCCCAAGGCAAGGTTGCCGCTGTAAGTATCAGCGATAAGAAGATTCGTTTCATTTCGGTTATGATTTTTGCGTTATTTATTATTTTCGTTATTGATATTTCGCCACAAAAGTACTGATAATCTAGCAAAAACGCTCGCAATATCGTCTAAAATGATATAAATATCGTATTCCCGTATTATTTTGATGTATAATAGGATGAGAAAAGATGTATAAAAAGAGGATCTTTCCCATTTCCCCTATGTAAACAATATTCTTAAGAAAGCAAATCTGGCAAAAACACCCGAAAAATGGGGAAAGAAGAGATTGAGAATTTTTCCTTAAGGGTTTTTATTTTTTTCCTTAAGGGAAAATAGTTTTTTCCTTAAGGGAAATGATTTCTTCTCTTAAGATTTTTTCCAGGCACGCTTAAACTGTAAAGTAAAAATGGCAACCGGAACCCCAGTTGCCACTTTTTTACTTTATTTCTCTTTTGGATAAGGGTTAGTAAGCGAAGTGTTCATAATACAATCTGAACTTGCAATCTCTGAAGGCTGAAGTTTGAAAGCCTTGGCTATCTTCTGCATCACACCCTCGTTCAAGAGATTGAAGGTATGCAGAGGATAGCTTTCGCTGCTTGCGTCAAGACTAACCTCAAGTGAAGTCTCCACGTCAGTAGGGTCGCCTTCCGGTATCGTCACGTTGCCCAGCAAGTCTGTACCCGAGAACTTCACACGATAAGGCCATTGCTCATCATTGGTCTCATCATCATCCCAGGCATTACGATTATACTTATCAGGAGCAGCCAGTACACAGAGGTACAATCGCTCAGTATTGGCAGGAACTTCGTAGGTTGCTGTGCCTTTCTTGCCTGTATGCATCTCGCCATAATGTGACTTGCCATCCTTGGTGATTGCCACAAAACCATAACGATAATTCTGCTGAGTATTGCTCTGGGAATTATACTTGGTCACAGTACTCTTGGCATTACTATCTCCATCTACTACAGTACCAGGATCACCAGCTGCCAAAGCAGAACCAGGAGCTAACCCCTCAAGCGTAGCACTTACCTTGCCCGAAGCAGGAACATTCAGCGGGATGAGATTGAAACCTGTTGTACCCGGACAGTTAGTATAAGCCACCTGATAGTAGCCATCGTTCTTATACAGTTTGGCAGAATAGTGGATGGCAGCCTCCTTCTTATACTGATGTACAGCCTTGAAATCATAGTCTGCACAATGAGCACTATACTCATATAAATCCTTGTAAAGTGCATCAAGACTATTGTTGCAATAGATGCGCATATAAGTCTGGAGAGGATCCTCCGGATATTTGCTCTCTTTCCAGATTCGAGCGTATGACCTGATGCCATGCTTTTCAGTAAACCAATACTGGAACCAGTAGCTTGCGTAACGCATGAACTCATGGTTGAAGTGGCGATGATGATTCTTCAGCCAAACAGCATAATGAGCATCCTGGTCAAAACACTCGTTAGGATAATCCTGGAACGACTGCCACTGGGCACATTGTTCCCAATAAGCACAACCGCCAGCACCATTTTCACCAAATCCATAACGGAAGCCAGCAGGCACCAACTGAGAACCATCAGCCCTATCTATTGGCGTAACCTCACCCGTGAAGAGTTTGTCGGCAGAAACCTGATATTGGAAAGAGTGTCCTATCTCATGACCAATGGTTGAACCAACCGGCTTGCAGGTAGATGGATTTACCCAAAGGGCACCAATCTTGTCATCATAGCCTGAACCAGTAGCAAGCCAATCTGTCTGATAAAGAAGATAAATCTGCATCTTATGATTATCAAGAACCGATTTTCCCTGTCCCACAGTTGCCATACCGAGTTTCTCTACATTGGTCTTATAGAACTGCTCAGCCTTCTGCAACAAGTCATCAACATCCACACGCAAAGCCTCCGGTACAGATTCAGCATTAGGATCATCTCCAAATCCAGGCTCCCAGAACACAAAGAAGTGCTCGCTCTGCTTCATTCTCCACCACGACCATCTGGCATCGCTGCGGAGCATGTAATCAGGTCCCTTTTCAAATCCTTCATTCCAGTTAGCAGGACAATGATACTTGTTATAATCAACAATCTTTGATTTATCCATCACCTTCACTTCCGAAGGTTTGGGATTATCAGGAATATCAGTTCCTATGGAATCATTACTGGAACAGCAACTGCCCAATAACAATAAAAGGAACAAAGACAATATTGCCACGCTCCTCGTATTCTGTTTAACTTGTTTCATGATTTATGTTTTAAGTTGATTTTGATTAGATACAGGAATCAAAAGAGCTGGAAAAAAAACGCCCAATAGCTTATGTGTTTTGCTATTGGGCGAATTATTCGTTATTTCAAAGGAATCGCATTACTGCTCTGCAGCTTCATCTGGTTCCATTGGCCAGTATGGATTCTGGTACAATGGAGAATCACCGTATGTCTTATGGTCAGGAGCTGTAAGCATAAACTGACGCAAAGGCATTGGCTGTAGGTACTGAGCCATAGACCATGTCATACCATTGTAAAGCATATTGGTAGAAACAATCTGGTAAGGACGGAAATACTCTGTCAACTTACGAGAAGATACAGTAGCAGTAACAGAACCATCATCTACCAACTGGTCTACTGTATACCATTTTTCCATTGGAGTATTCCAAAGATGGAAGCCCTCAAGCTGATAAGGCTGTTTCATCAACTGATCGAGTGAACGCCAGCGAATCAAATCCATCCAACGAAGACCTTCAGCCATCAACTCAGTACGACGCTCACGACGAATACTATACAAAGTAGGATCAGTCAATGCCTTGCCAGCTGAAAATGCGCCCCAATCATATTGTGTACCAGAACCATCGGTATAACCCTTTAACTCCTGTGCCATATCTGTGGCAGCAATAGTTGTCTGAGGGTCAGCAGCCTCACCAGTAAAGCCAGCAGCCTCACGGATAGCCTTCCAATATGAAATGCTCTTTGCATTCAAATGATGGTCGAGCATATATTGAGCTTCTATATAGTTGAGCAAAGCCTCTGTTGCACGGAATGTGATAGATGCAGTATAACCAGCCTGGTTTTCTGCCAAGTTCTGATTGAACGTACCACCCTTTCGAATAGCATAACCAGTAGTATAAGTTACGTCAAATGAGCGGGTAAACACTTGTGGAACTGGCTCGATAGGACGAACCTGCTCTGCTGCAATAGTATTATCCTCACCCTGAAGAACGTTCTTCTGACCAGGGCGTTTCAGGAAGATAAACAAACGAGGGTCACGATTGCGAACCACAGCATAAGTCGTTGTATCTTCATATACATATCCATCATGATGAGCATAAGTAGGCTTACCATCCTCCATCAGGAAGGCATCAATCATACCACGGGTAAAACCAGTATAGGTATTACCACGGTTGACAGCTACCTCAATGTTATCAGTCACACCTTTACCCTTATTATAGGCCTTCCAGAGAAGAACCTCTGGATAGGAAGACATGTCGGTATTACCAAACTTATAGAAATAAGGATTGGTATCAGATAAAGACTGAGGTACGATACCTGTATTCTTATCCAATTTACCTACATAAGCATCACCTACAATGGCAGCCTCATCAACCGCCTTCTTGAAAAAGTACTTAGCTTCAGCCTCAACGCTACCTGTAGGATACTGATAATTGGCATTATAGTCCTTTGACTTTCCAGGCCATCCCTCACCATTAGGAACGAACGGAGTACCAGCGAAGTTGGTCAACCAAGAACCCTCAAACAAGGCTACACGTGATGCAAACAGATGAGCAACTGCAGGAGAGATACGAGTGGTTGCTTCCCAACCATCAGGCTCCATATAGGTTACAGCAGAATCCAGGTCGGCAAGAATAAAACGAGCCACCTCGTTGCGAGGACTACGCTTATTAGCAGCTACGAGGATAGCCTCATTATCCGGCATGGCCTCTGTCACAATTGGTAAGTCACCGAAGCTCTTGTACAAGCTGAAATAAGCATAAGCACGGAAGAAGTGCAACTCGCCGATATATTGACGAATCTTATTTTCATCACCCGCAATCAATCCATTCTCATAGTTAGACTGTGCTATATTCAACTGATAGTTGATATCACGAATATTGTTCCAACTCCATGAAGAGTTGTCGTTACTAGTCTTCCAACTACCTTTCTTATACTTAGAATCGCCATCAGAACCGGTCTGATTATCTGTACCATTATCGTATGCGAAAGTACCATAGCCTGCACCACTATGATATGGCAATACAGTCTGATAGAAAGCATTAGCTACGGCTTGAAGCTGAGTAGCGTCCTTGTAATAGTCGGTAGGAGTAATATCTGTAAGAGGCTCTTGCTTCAGAAAATCATTACAAGAAGCCATCAACATACCGCATGCCAACAAAGGAAGTACCTTTAAAGATATATTGAATTTCATATCATTCTAATATTTATAATGTTAAACTTAAACCAAAAGAGAAGGTTGTGTTCAATGGATATCCATTGCCATACCATGTACCGATGGTCTCTGGGTCATACTGCTTGCGGAGAGATGTTCCTGTCCAGAGGTTCTCACCAGAGAAGTAAACACGAAGTTTCTCAATAGAAATCTTACGTGTCAAATCCTGTGGCAAGGTATAACCAATCTGAAGATTCTTCAAGCGAATGTAAGAAGCATCCTGCAGATACTTTGTCTGAATCTGCTCATTCTTGGCGCTATAGGCTGCACGTGGCAAGTAAGCATCCTTGTTTGTCTCCTGGAAACCATTGACAACAGACCAAGAGTTCTCGTCACGATAATAGTCTTGCAAACCATCCAGACAAATCTGATACCAACGACCATATTCGAAAGTACCAAAGAAGTAACGTGTGCTGGCCCAATACTCACGCTTCATGACACCCTGGAAGAAACAACGTACATCGAAGCCTTTCCAAGCAGCATTCAAGTCGATACCGAAGAGATAGCGTGGTGTAGAATTACCTATCTTCTTAACATCTCCATGATCTTCCAATGTATAGGCTCCCCAGGAAATCTTACCATCATTATTAAGGTCACGATACATGATATCACCAGCACCCCACTTATTATTATCAATAGTACTCTGGTCAACCTTTGCTATATGAGCATCCATTTCTTCTTGACTCTTTGCTATACCGATGGTCTCAAAGCCGTAGATATCGCCAATACGCTGTCCCTCAATATAGTTACTCAATGAGTGAGAAGGGTTATTTGGGTATTTTGTGATAGTGGCATAGGCATCAGAGAGATTGAAGCTGATTCCATACTGCAAACCATTAGACAAGCGGTCGTTCCAACCGATGGTCAACTCCCAACCATTAGTACGCAAGTCGGTATTGTTGGTTACAGGTACAGCCGTACCCAAGATGCTTGGAAGCTCAGGAGCATTACCTATCATATTTTTTGTCTTACGCACATACCAGTCGAATGATCCATGCAAGCGATCCTTCAAGAATGCAAAGTCAAGACCGACATTGAAACTCTGGATGGTTTCCCATGTCAAATTCTGAGAAACCAAGCCTGGAGCCCAAGCTGTCATAGGTTTTAAACCATCCTGCAGCCATATACCATTGTTGGCATATACACCTATCGTCTGATAAGTCTGGTAAGTACCAACATTCTGGTTACCCAGGTTACCATAAGATACACGAAGCTTCAACTGACCAATCCAATCATTGATTGGCTGCATGAACTTCTCTTGCGCTATATTCCAACCTGCAGATACTGATGGGAAGAACTTCCACTGATTTCCCGGGCGGAATCTGGAAGAGCCATCATATCGGCCATTAACCTCAAAGAGGTACTTGCCCTGATAATCGTAGTTCAAACGACCAAAGAAACCACAAGTCGTCCAACGGCTCATGTTACCAGATACAGATGGATCCACAGGATTACCATAAGCATCAATACCAGTTGTACCATCAATTTGAGGCTTATTACCTACGATGAGACCTGCTCTATCTGCATATTTGTATTTCATACGCTCATCCTCAGACTGGAAGCCTGCCATAATATGGAAGTTATGCTTCTTCTTCAAATTGAACGAATACTCAGAATAGAGTTGGAAATTGGTATAATTATCCTTATAGTAATCTTCACCTACATAGGTAAAATTATTCTGGTCGTAAGCCTCACCATTCAGATTATACAGATAAGTATGCTGCATATCTGTATGACTCTCATTATGGGATGTACGATAGTTGAAGATAGCATGGGTAACCCAATTCTTGATTGGTTCGATATCCAAACCTACCTGATGATTATACTCATCATTCTGATAACGATATGTACCACCATTAGTCATGGTGTTTACCATCTCATTATAGAGATTGCCATTTCTATCATACAAAGGAACACATGGCCACTGTCCACCAAGATATTCATAAACACTCGAACCCAAAGACTGAGGACGATGATAATCCTTGCGAACAAAACGGAGGGAGTAGTTAAACTTCATCCAATTCGTCCATTGTGAAGAAATCTTGGCTGTAGCAGTATATCGGTTACTGCCTTCATCAGCAACCTTAATCAAACCATCCTGACCTAAATATCCAAAAGAAGCATAGTAGTTGAGTTTTTCGTCACCACCAGTTGCACTTACATTGTGCTCCTGGGAGAATGTATGCTTCTTGTATATTGCATCATAGAAATCGGTAGAAGCATAACCATCGGTAAATCCACTTAACCAATAGCCATTAGCATCCGCATCCAAAGAATAAATCAAATTGCCATTTTTATCTTTACGGGTACCAGCATTAACATATTCGCCCTCTATCCAATCCTTCATACGCTGAACACGGTCTGGTGTAAAAAGCTGACCACCGCCAATGTTCGTATTCGCATCATTCTGCATACATGCAAAATCGACAGAGTTCATGCTATGCTTCATACGAATAGGAGTACTGAAGCGGAAATTATTATTATAGTTCACACTTACCTTGTCACGCTTGCCACCACTCTTTGTCGTAATCAGGATGACACCGAAAGGTGCACGAGAACCATAAATAGATGACGCAGCAGCATCCTTCAAAACAGATACACTTGCAATATCCTGAGGATTGATGGTATTGATATCACCCTCCATACCATCGATCAAGACCAACGGACTACCGCTAGAACCCTGTCCGATAGTGGTTGTACCACGCACATTCAAGCTTGGAGTATCATCCAAACTACCTGCTGCCTGGGTAATCTGCAAACCAGCCACCATACCCTGCAAAGCCTGGGTTGCATTACTTACAGGACGACTATCCAATTCCTCACCCGATACTGCGGTCACCGCACCGGTAAGGTTTACTTTTTTCTGGGTACCGAAACCTACGACCACCACCTCATTCAACTTGGTATCATTAGATTTCAAAACCACTTTAGATGTTCCGGCAGGAACTACCTGTGTTGCATATCCCAAATAAGAGATTGACAACTGAGCATTACGCTTTACCTTAATAACATAGTTACCATCAATATCGGTAACCGTACCATTACGGGTTCCTTTTTCCATAATGGTAGCTCCGATGACTGGCTCACCGGCATCGTCCACAACTGTACCCTTTACGGTGACTTCGCTCTGCTGAGCTTCCTCTACCTTTGGGGTTGATGAGGTCACACTTGCTGCTAAAGTAGGCAATGTAGCTCCGCAGGCAAGGACCAAACACGCGATGGCTTTAACATAAGCTTGGCTATGTACAAAGCCTGAGATTTTTTGTGTCTGTCTCATTTTTTATTTTTGCTAGGTTCATTATTGTTTAATTTTCGATTGCAAAGTAACACAATATTTTGCATATCATGCCACATTATCGTCTAAAAGAGTGAAAATATCGTCTAAACCGCCCGGATTGGACGATATTTTCGTCTTTTGACCGATTTTGTTACTCTTAAATGTTGTTTATTCTAAATGATGTCTTTGTTGTCTTTAATATTTAATTGTTTTGTTGTTTCAATGTCTTTATTGTTTCATCGCCTTCTTCAGTTTTCCCACAGCAGCATGAATCATGTCGTGGGTTCCACTTCCGTCGGTCACGTATTTCTGAACCATTCTGCCATAACTGATGGCGTCCTTGAGTTCTGCACTGGTATTTTCATCAGGCCAGCCGGCACGGCGAAGCAGACCGGAGAGTTCTCGGAGGTCTTCCATCTCGGCAAGGTTGCCAGGGCGCATCGTGTTGATGGCACGGTTCAGGATGGCAGTAGTACCTTCCAGTTCATCCTGGGTTACCTTCTTCTTGCCCTTTGCCACCAGCTCTTGTGCCTGAGCCATCACTTTCTGCATGCGCTCATAACCGAATGGTGCCCATGGAGCATACTCCGGAACCTTCTGCGAAAGGGCATTCCACTTTTCCTGGTCAGCCTTGCGCTCTGCGGCAAGATTCAGGAGAGAATTCAGTTCGGTGAAATCTATCTTCACCTTCTTGCTCTTCTTGCTCTTGGCATCGGTCAGGTTGATGCGGTAGTAGTGGGTACTGTTAGCGTTGCGGTAATAATCGGGCTGGAATTCCTTGCCATCCAGCTTCAGGGTAAGGAGATTGGCTCCTGCACCTGTGGTCACGCCGTTCGATTCGCCCACGGTGATATTACTCAATCGGGAGTCGATGTTCAGCGTAGCCTGATTCCAGGTCTGTGCGCCTGTACCCGCCATCACCAATGGTCCGTACATCAGGGTTCCTACCCAGGATGTCTTCAGCGGAGTACCGTCCAGACTTGCCACATCGCTCGAAAGCTTGTCGGCACCATATTCGATATGCTTGCTGAATGGCATGTCGATTTCTACGACATCTCCCACCTTCCAGTGCTTCTGCTCCAGTTCTACATAGGTGCTAGGCTGATAGCTCTTTGCCACTTCCTTGCCGTTCACCTTGATGGAGAAACCTTGCGTAGCCCAGTATGGTACACGGAGTTTCAGGGTGAAATCGCCCTCGCCTTCCGTAATCTTGATGGCTGAATGCTGTGACGGCCATAGGCAATCCTGCTTGATGGTCACGCCCTTCTCCTTCCAGTGGAGGGTGGTTGGCATATAGAGTCCCACCCAGAGGGTGTTGTCGTTGGCAAAATAAGCCGACTGCTGGTACTTGGTATGGTTTTCAGAACCAGTACCACCGCAGCAGGTGCTCTGAGGAGTCTCGTTGCCGAACGGCTTGGTGGCATTCAGACCTACTGCATACTGATAGCAGGTTTGATACTGGTCCGGATTGAGCGAACCGATAATCTGATTGTACAGCGTGCGCTCGATATAGTCGAGATACTGCGCATTGTCAGGGTTATAGCAGTTCAAATCCTTGCTCAACTTGACGAGGTTATACGCGCAGCAGGTTTCGTTGATATCCGGATAAGCCTGCGATTCACCTTCCTGCAGTCCGTTGGTTGCCATACTCAGAATCTGGGTATATGGCTGGCGAAACATCTCTCCATTTCCTACACCACCCATCGCATACATGTATCTGCCCTGCACCAGTCTCCAGAAGTTCTCAGCCAGATTGTAATAGTATGGCTTCTGATTGCTTTTGTAACTGCGCAGCGCTCCGATTATCATCGGAATATGCTGGTTGGCATGGCGGGTGCGGATGTCATCGATGTTCTTGCTCAGCGGATCATAGAACTTAGGCGCATCGAAACAGTTGGCAGCCTCGAGGAGTTTGGCCTTTTCATCCGGATTGGAAACCATCTCAGAAAGACGGGCGAGCGATTCGCTCATACCTCCCACCTCACCGGCGATGTACATGTCCCACATCTCGTAGCGGTTGCCCGGCTTGGCTCTACGCTCATCCTGGGTGCCGTCCTGCTTTACGTAAGTGCGGTAGTGCATGCGGTTCCATACCCAGAGTCCCATATCCTTGGCGATGAGGAGAGCCTTATCGCAGATTTCCTTATCATCAAAGTAGGTAGCGATGTCTATCAGACCGGCAAGTTGCTTGTGTACGCTATAATAAGGTGCCCAAACCCAATCGGAGTTGTTGTAAGCACGATACATTTCAATCAGAGCACAATGCTGAGCCGGAATGGCGTTGATATAGCCGTAACCATAAAGTTCAGGGTGCTTCTTATACTCATCAAAAGCAGCCCAGGTGCCCTTCATCTCCCGGAGTTCAGTCTCAGGAGCGAAATCACGAGCCTCCCAGTTGCGCTTCAGATCCTTGTTATATACAAAGGTCATCTCCTGATACTGTCGCAACTCATTCACCATCCGGGTGATATTCTTGCGGAGGATAGCCTTCTGCTCAGGATTGGTTGCCACGGCGTATGCCTGTGCAATAGCCGACATATAGTGGCCTGATCCATGCCCCTTGAGTTTGGTATCCGGCGAATCCCAGCCATCACTCTTGGTATAGCCCTCGGTACTGAGGCCGTAGGTATCGCGATAGTTGTAGAGCTGCTGGGTAACATCCCAGGAACAGATCTCACGGATAGCCTCATCGCGGTTGTGAGTGAGTCGGTTGTCACCATCTATGCTCACATCAGCGAGCGAGAAGGTATGAGCCACTTCCTTTTCAGGAGTCTGATAGCCTCCTGCCACCACCTTGATCTGTGCCTTGACAGGATAACCATTGTCGGTACTCTCATCACCTATCACAAAACCACCTACCTCATATTGGCTTCCGGCAGGATGCTTCTGTGCATCAGCCTCAGCCTGCTCATCAGCAAGCGGAGAGTTAGCCCAGCGTACCTGGCGATACTCTGAATAACCATCAGAATAGGTTACCCACACGAGATTAGGAAGTCGGGGAGCTGTACCCTCCGGACAATCCACTGCTACCGCAGTCACCTTGGAGATGGTGCGATAAACAGTGGCTGCCGTTACCAAAGATGGCAAACTGGCTACACCTATCAATAATGTAAACTGCTTTAAATCCATATCTTCTAGGTTTATTTTTGTTTCGTTTAATTTTCTGGCTGCAAAATAACAGAAAAAAAACGTGCTGTCGTATAAGTATCGTGCACAAAGATAACAAAATCGTCTAGTTGCACCCCTCTGATACGATTTTTGCAGTCTTTTGGACTTTATTTCCATTAAATACCCGATTCTCTTTGTAATTTTGCAGCAGAAACAAAAGAGATTCGCCGAAAAGGCAAAAACGTTTCTCAGAATAAGCAAACGTTTTCTCCAAATAAGCAAATAACAAAAAAGACAAAACATAATAAACCTAGAAAGTTATGGTAAAGAAACTCTTCTTCATCGCCACCTTATTATATATAGGGGCTACGGCATCAGCAGAAAACTATCAGGTGAAATCGCCTGACGGAAAGATTGTGGCTGAACTGAGCACTGACAAAGCTCTCTCATTAAGTTTTAAATACAACGGCTCCAAGCTCTTGCAGGAGTCTTCAATAGGTGTAGTGCTAAGCGATGGAATGGACTTGGGCAAGAACCCGAAGGTTGCGAGCCGCAAAATCTCCAACCACAGGGAAACCATCCAGGCACCGTTCTATCGCCAGCCAAGCATCGAAACCAGCTATCAGGAGCTGAATCTGAAACTGAAGAATGGTTTCGGCATTATTCTCCGAGCTTATGATGAGGGAGTGGCTTACCGCTTCTATACCCAGCGAAAAGGCAAGACCATCATTCTGAATGAAACCGCCGCCTACCAGTTTGGCAAGGACAAGAAGGCATGGTTGCCATACACTACGACTCCCGAAAAGCCTTTTGCCATGGCTTTCCAGAATATCTATCACGAGACTCGGCTCGATACCGCCAAGCAGGATTTAGCCTTCCTGCCAGCAACCATAGATTGCGGCAAAGCAAAGGTCACCATCCTGGAGAGTGATCTGCAGAACTATCCGGGTATGTGGCTGAAGGCTAACGGCAGCAAACAGGATCAAGAGAAAGGAATCCTGAGAGCCGCCTTCGCTCCCTACCCTAAGGAAATGGCCTACTATCCATGGCGACACATGAGCTATGTGAAGAGTGCCAACGATTACATCGCCATAAGTTCTGGCAAGAGAAGCTATCCTTGGCGCATCTTCGCCATCACAGAACACGATACACAGATGCCGACCAACAATCTGGTGTATGCCCTGGCTGCTCCCAACAAGATTGGCGATACTTCCTGGATCAAACCGGGAAAGGTAGCTTGGGACTGGTGGAACGACTGGAATCTGAAAGGTGTGGACTTCAAGGCGGGCATCAATTTCGAAACTTACAAGTATTATATAGATTTTGCTCATAATCATGGTTTGGAATACATCGTCCTCGATGAAGGATGGTACAACTCGAAAGAGGGAAGTATTCTGAAACCAATAGAAGATATCCAGTTGCCTAAGCTCATAGAATATGGTAAGAGCAAGGGCGTGGATATCGTGCTCTGGGCAGTCTTCAACGTGATGGACGAGAATCTGGAAACCATCTGCAAGACCTATGCTGATATGGGCATCAAGGGATTCAAGGTGGATTTCATGGACCGCGACGACCAGACCGCCATCGAAATGGTAGAACGTCTGGCTGCCTGCACCGCCAAGCATCATCTCATCCTCGACCTGCACGGCATCTACAAGCCACACGGCTTGAACCGCACCTACCCCAACATCCTCAACTACGAGAGTGTTTTCGGTATGGAAGAGTGCCGCTGGACGGAAGCCAAGAATGATATGCCGCTCTACGACGTCACCTTCCCATACATCCGAATGATGGCAGGACAGGTGGATTTCACACCGGGAGCGATGAGAAACGGAACCCGCGACAACTGGAAGGCTATCTATACCAAACCGATTTCGATGGGTACCCGATGCCATCAGGCTGCCTGCTACATCGTACAGGACAGTCCGTTTACAATGCTCGCCGATACTCCTACCAACTATGAGGCGGATGAGCCATACACCCGATACATCGCTTCATTGCCAGTAGTCTTCGATAAGACAATCGTGCCACAAGGCGAAATCGGAAAGTATATCGTTACTGCCAGAAAGAAGGGCAACGACTGGTATGTAGGAGGTCAGAGCAACTGGGATGAGCGCACGCTCACACTGAAGTTCGATTTCCTTACGGATGGCGATTACGAAGCAATCGTATTGAAGGATGGCATCAATGCCAATCACGATGCCGAGGATTACAAGATAGAGAAATCCGACATCCATCAGAATTCAGAAATGAAAATCCATCTTGCTTCAGGCGGTGGATTCGTCATCAAGATTATCAAGAAATAAACATTTTAAAAAAGAAGTTGATATGGTTAATAAACATATAATTGTAACACTGTTCGTAACAGCAGCCGTGGCAGCACCTCAGACGGGTGCTGCCCAAAAGGCTGCCTACAACACTCCGGGAGCCGGCAACCCTATCCTGCCTGGTTATTTTGCCGACCCAACCATCAAGAAGTTTGGTGACACCTATTATATATATGCTACTACCGATGGTAGCGGAGCCGGTTTCGGACCGGCACAGCTCTGGTGCAGCAAGGATTTCAAGAACTGGACCCTAATGCCGATGAACTGGCCGGACAGCCACTGGATCTGGGCACCGGATGTAATGCAGAACGAAACCGACGGCAAGTATTACTATCTCTACTGCCAGCCATGCAAGCTCCATCTGGGTGTGGGCGATACACCTCGCGGTCCTTGGAAGAATGTACTGGGCGAGAGCGAAGCTGTACTCGTACCGGATAGATTCGTAAAGAATGCCATCACCCTCGATGGTCAGACCTTCCGAGATGATGATGGTTCGGTCTATATGTATTGGGGCACCTGGGGTATATACAAGGGCTTCGGTTGCGGAGCAGGTAAGCTGAATCCTGATATGAAATCGTTCAGCGAAACCAAGCTTATCCCGAACACCGAGGTTACTCACTTCTTCGAGGCTCCTTTCGTCTTCAAGCGCAACGGTATCTACTACTTTCTCTACTCCTGCGAGCATTGCGAGGATGCCAGCTATCGTGTGGATTACGCCACAGCCAAGAGTCCGCTCGGTCCTTACACCTACCACGGAACTATCCTCAAGACCAATGCCGATGGAACCGTTCATGGTCCGGGACACAACAGCGTGCTCCAGGAAGGCGACAACTACTACATCGTATATCATCGCCACGACAATCCGCATTCCAACCGTGGATTCCATCGTCAGGTGGCAATCGATAAACTCGAATTCAATACAGACGGTACCATCAAGGAGGTCGTTCCAACCCACGAAGGCCTTGATCTGAAACCGGAAATGAAGGTGGCAAAGAACCTCGCCTTCGGCGCCAAGGTTACAGCTTCTTCCTATTACGACAACGATTTCCGTCCGGAATATGCGGTTGATGACAACAACGGCACACTCTGGCGCCCTCGCACCACCGGACCAGCCTGGATCCAGCTCGACCTGGGCAAAAAGCAGAGCATCAAGAGCATCTGGACTCAGTTTGAATACGGAACACAGTTCTATCAGTATCTCATCGAGACATCGAATGATGGCAAGCACTGGCAGACCTTCTCCGACAAGCGACAGAACCGTCTGGCTGGTTCGCCGATGGTAGATTTCGGAAATGCCAAGGCGCAGTACATCCGTCTCACCTATACTGGCGGACAGAAGAAAGGTTTCGGTGGCGCCATCTGGAACATCAAGGTTTACGGTTCCGTAGAAGATTCTGCCCCACAGCAGTGGCTCGGTCTGACAGCAGCCGATTTCGATGGTACAACCTGGCATAACAACGAGGGAATACTTGCCGGCAAGTTCTCGCTCCTTCAGGGCACCGCCCTCAGAGAGCGCATGGCTGGCAAAGATGCCATCACCCTGCAACCGGGTGCCCAGCTGGTGATGACTCATCCGCAGCTCGGCAAAGCACGCAAGCATACCCTCACCGCCCAGGCTTTCGACAACGGAAACTGGCATCAGATAGATGAAAACGATCCTCGACTGAATCTTTCTGAAGGAAAACTGGAAATTCTTGCAGGCGAAAAACAATTTACCCTCACCAATCTCCGTTATTATAACTGGGAACAGGAGGCGGCAGAAAAGGCTTTCGATGCCCAGAGCAACATCGTGCGTGAGGCTGTAGCCGACAAGAACAGTCAGGGACTGGTGATAGATATCAGTGCTGACTACTACAACGAGGGCGATACCGTGCCTTACATCAAGAACGGCAGCCCGCTGAATGTTCACCTCAAGGGCGAGTTCGAGACGCAACACGATACAGCAGCCATCATCAAGACCATAGAGGGCAAAAAGACATTCGCCTTTACCGGCAAGGAGAGTTACAGAAGCAACTTCATGCTCCCAGCCACTATCCGCGACAACGCACCATACACCATCGAGGCATGGATTCTGAATCCGGAGATTGCCGAGAATGAATGCGTAGCCGATTTCACCTCATCTCACGATGAACTGGAAAAGCTGATGCTGGTAAACGGCACCGAACCACGTTGCGGTGTGATGAACCACTACGGATGGTATGAGGATGCCGGCTACAAGGAGATGAAGACCCTGGAAGGCAAGTGGCAGCACGTATATGTCTGCTTCGACGGCAGAATCGAGAGCATCTACATCAACGACAAGCTCGTCAGTCAGAAAGACATCCAGCTCCTCGTCAAGCCATCACAGTTTATGCTTCTGGGCAAGAACGCCGAAGAAGCATGGCCGTTCTCAGGCTATCTGCACTCATTGAAACTCTGGGATGAATACATTCCGAAGAAGTAACACTCACAGGGGATTGTTGCCAAAGCAACAATCCCTGTAAACTCATTTTCATATAAGTCTCAACAATTATAAAAACTAAACTTGAATAATTATGAATAAGAAGTACAATTTATGGAGTTTTATAGCAATAGTAATTGCTATGCTCTCATTTACAACTTTCACATCTTGCAAAGATGATGAAGATATAGACGAAAACGGATGGATAAAGACTTATCCAAATACTGAAAATTACCATCCATTCGACATTAAGGATGCAGAAGGTGAACTCTATTATTCCAACAAGGAAAAAAAATGGTATATTCACATAAAGAATAGCGAAAGTGTATTCAACAGAAACTTTGGCGACGAATCTAGTCCAGAAGTTGAGATATGCAATTCTGATGAATATATAAAAAACATAAGCGGAACCGTAAAAGTTAGCGGAAGTATGCAATTTGTATATCTCAAAGTTCCAAAAGAATCACAGCTCACGGCAAGCACATATCATTATAAGCTAACAATTACCAACATTGAGGCTATAAATAATAAAATGCGAAAGGCTAGAAGCAGCCATCAGGAAGAACTAGTATGTGGAACACCCAGTGCTCCGGCTCCAACTTGGCTATATTCTAGAACTGAAAATAGTGTCCCTAGTTTTGCAGAATATCTTATAAGAGTATATATACACATTGTTAGAAGTTCTTCTGGAGAAGGACTAAGTAAAGATATCAACAACTCCTTAATGAGTTCGTTAAACTCATATTTTAAGGGGACTAATTTTTCCTTCTATCTAAGTGGTTCAGACTATATAGATAACGATACATATAATTTAATGTCAGATGATGAAAATGTATTGTCGCAAAACATGAAGAATCTTTTTGCCATTAACACTAAAAGCAATGCTATAAATATCTATGTTATTAGTGATAGCAGAAATCTCATAAGAACGGCTGGAGCTTCTTTTTTGACAAAAACAGGAATGTATGTTAGAAATGACAGATATGCAACAAGCACTGTTGCTCATGAAATGGGACATTGCTTAGGTCTTTACCATACCCACAATGGAACTGGTGACAATAATGGAACACCCGAATTAGTCAATGGTTCAAATTCATCAACTGCTGGAGACTATATTACAGACACACCTGCTGACCCTAATCGTTGGAATGGTTTTGGCGGATATACTGGAGGGGATTTAACAGATGCCAATGGAGACAGATACAATCCTGACCCTCTAAATCTCATGTCATACAGTGGGCATTATAATAGAGGAAAAATTACTATTAAGCAAAGCGAGATGATGTATAAGGCAATCGCCAATACTAGAGCATTACAAATGACTTGTACCACAAATACAGCATCCATTTCAGGTCCAGACATTATTAACTCGTCAGCGACCTATTCTATCAATGTCTCAGACGACTATACCGTCACATGGAACATCATAGTAGAGACTTTTACATCCAAGACAGCATCAACCAAGACATATATGTCAGCTACAGGCAAATCATTCGTATTGAAAAATCCGAATGTCAATGCCACATCACAGAAGTATACGATTACAGCCAACATCAAAAACAAAAAAGGTGTAACCTTCCAACAGAACAAGATTGCATATCATGTAATACCATCAGCAGCCACTGGTACATTTAAGTGGTCTTCTGAACTTTCGGGGTATCCGTCATACAACAAAATGGGATTCTTAGATCCAGGAAAGGGTGATTCATACAATACTGTTAGCGTATTCCAAAATGGTGACTTATATTTCTACTATACAGATGTCTGTGGAGTGAACACTTACAACAATAGCTATTTCAATTTCGTCTTAAACGACAACTATTCCAACTTCACAAAATACACAGGTGGCTACCATGCATACAAATGCAGCAGAAATGCAGGAACAGGCTCGTATACAGCTATACTCCAAGTAATGGCTGGCTCATATTCCAAGCTCATTCCATTAAACATGCAAATCCTACAGCACCCAAATCCAAATGGTTATGACGAAGAACCAAAAGATTCACTAGAAATCTTAAAGGCTAAGAAAATATCTAAGTACATCAAACGTATATAAAAATATAAACAACAAATAATTATGAAAAAGATTTTGATGACATCAGCCTTGGCGGCATTGGCATTGATGCCTGCTTCGGCACAGAAGGTGAACAAGAGCTCGGGTGGTTATCCTATCACACCGGTGCCTTTCACATCAGTAAAGGTTTGGAACAATACGTTCTGGGGACAGCGTATCGAGACCTCTCGCAAGGTAACCATCCCGCTGGCTTTCAGCAAGTGCGAATCAGAGGGCAGATACAAGAACTTTGAGCGCGCTGCACATCCTAGCGATAGTTACGATGTGGGCAAGTTGATGCCTTACAGCTTCGACGATACCGACCCATACAAGACTATCGAGGGCGCTAGCTACGTGCTCCAGACTTATCCAGACCAGAAGCTAAAGGCTTATATCGACAGTGTGCTCGACATCATCGCTCCGGCTCAGGAGGCTGACGGATATCTCTATACCGCCCGTACACAGAACCCGAAGCATCCTCACTTCTGGGCAGGCGACAAGCGCTGGAGCATGGAGGAAGACTTGAGCCATGAGCTCTACAACCTCGGTCACATGGTGGAGGGTGCCGTGGCTCACTGGCAGGCTACAGGTAGCCGCAAGTTCCTCGATATCGCCATCCGCTATGCCGACTGCGTGGTTAAGGAGGTAGGTCCTAACCCAGGACAGGCTTGCGTGGTACCGGGACATCAGATTGCCGAAATGGCGCTCTGCAAGCTCTATCTCGCTACAGGCAACAAGAAATATCTCGAAGAGGCTAAGTTCTTCCTCGACTACCGTGGAAAGACATCTATCAAACAGGAATATTCTCAGAGCCACAAACCGGTTTTGGAACAGGACGAGGCTGTAGGTCATGCCGTACGTGCCACCTATATGTATGCAGGTATGGCAGATGTAGCAGCCCTCACCGGTGATACTGCCTATATCCACGCCATCGACCGCATCTGGGACAACATCGTAAGCAAGAAGCTCTACATCACCGGAGGAATCGGAGCCACCAACAACGGCGAGGCTTTCGGCAAGAACTACGAGCTGCCTAATATGAGTGCCTACTGCGAAACCTGCGCAGCTATCGGCAATGTTTATGTCAACTACCGTCTCTTCCTCCTCCATGGCGAGAGTAAGTATTACGATGTATTGGAGCGTACCCTCTACAATGGTCTCATCAGTGGTGTGAGCATGGACGGCGGCGGCTTCTTCTACCCTAACCCATTGGAGAGCATGGGTCAGCACCAGCGCCAGGCTTGGTTCGGCTGTGCCTGCTGCCCTAGCAACATCTGCCGTTTCCTGCCATCCCTCCCGGGCTATGTATATGCCGTAAAGGATAAGAATGTATATGTCAACCTCTTCCTCAGCAACTCTTCTTCTCTGAAGGTAGCCGGCAAGAAGGTGGCTTTGAGCCAGGACACAAAATATCCTTGGAACGGCGACATCGCCATCAAGGTGGATGACAACAAGGCAGGTCAGTTCGGTATGAAGATCCGCATCCCGGGCTGGGTAAAGGGTCAGCCAGTACCATCAGACCTTTACTACTACAGCGACGGCAAGCGACTGGGCTATACCATCACCGTAAACGGAAAGAAGGTAGAGGCTAAGGTAACAGAGGATGGCTATTATACCATCAACCGCAAGTGGAAGAAAGGCGATGTGGTTCGCGTTCACTTCGATATGGAGGCGCGCACCGTACGTGCCAACAACAAGGTAGAAGCAGATCGTGGCTGCATCAGCATCGAACGTGGTCCTATTGTATATTGTGCAGAGTGGCCAGACAACAAGGGCTTCGACATCATGAGCATCCTGGAGAACCGCGAACCTCAGTTCGCTGAGGGCAAGCTCTCGTACGACGGTTTCATCGACCCTAAATATAAGAATGTACTGACACTCTACAAGGGTCAGAACATGGAGACCTTGACCGAGAACGTGCAGACTCTCGCCTACGACAAGAGCGGCAAGCTGAGTACCAAGGACCAGACACTGACCCTAATCCCATATTTCGCCTGGGCTCATCGTGGCAACGGCAACATGAAGGTATGGTTGCCACAGGATGTCAAGGCAGCAAAGCCATCAGCTCCTGCAACTCTCGCCGCACAGGCTAAGGTAGAATTCTCTTCTCCAGTGCCAGCCAAGAGCAGCATTACCGACGGACTGGTTCCTGCCGACGAGAATGACCGTTCTATCCCATACATCCACTGGTGGCCTAAGAAGAACACTACAGAGTGGATTACCTACACCTTCCCTGAGAGCAAGGAGATCAAGACCAGCACCGTATATTGGTACGACGACCAGCCATGGGGCGGTTGCAAGGTGCCAGACAGCTGGAAGCTCTACTATCAGGACGAGGCAGGCAACTGGAAGGAAGTTCCGGGAGCCGATGCTTATCCATGCAAGCGTGGTGTAGCCTGCATCGTGAATTTCGACCCAGTGAAGACCAAGGCTGTAAAGCTCGAGCTGAAGCAGCCAGAAACTCATTCCTGCGGTCTCTTCGAGTGGAGCGTGAAATAATATTTGTTGATAGTTT